>ERZ772805.6-NODE-6-length-244376-cov-6.846264_pt1 | contig 244376 bp, 248 predicted proteins | sample MGYA00511344_ERZ772805 | MGnify/ENA primary metagenome ERZ772805 (study PRJEB29015, sample SAMEA2737730) | human gut metagenome | biome: human gut; feature: human-associated habitat; material: faeces | place: China | collected 2012 ...
CAGCGGCCGGGGCTTTATTATTCTTTTTATTGGTCCTTTGTATCTGTCTCTGCAGCTTCCGCTTCCGGCAGTTTTTCGACCAGTATTTTGTCGATGCGGGTGCCGTCCATATCGACGACCTCGAAGCGGTAGCCATTCCACAGGAAGTAGTTGCCGGCAGTCGGGATATGCCCGATATTGGTAACGACGAAACCGGCCACAGTATTGAAACCCGTTTTTTCTTCCAGCGGCAGCTCATCCAGATCAAGGAAGTCTTTAAATTCACTGATCGGCAGTAAGCCGTCTACCAGCCAGCTGCCGTCTTCACGTTCGACGATCTCCTGTTTGAATTCTTCATCATAGGAAGGCAGATCGCCGACCAGATGCTCAATAATATCACGCAGGGTCACCATACCTGCCAACCCGCCGAATTCATCCATGACCAGCGCCACCTTGATCCGCGTGTCCTTGAACATATCCAGCAGCTTTTGGGTATACATACCTTCAGGCACATACAGCGGCTGCTGCACCGAGCTGCGCATCGAAGCGCCGGTAGCGCCCAGGACATCGGCTAAAAACCGTTTCGTATAGACAACGCCCAGGACGTGTTCCAAATCTTCTTCGGCCACAACATAGCAGGAATACTGTTTTTCCGCAATGACCTCCAAGTGCTTATAAAGCGGATCGTTGACGTCAAGCCAGGTGATCTTGGTCCGCGGCGTCATGATCTCGCTTACGCGCAGGTCATCCAGTTCAAAAACGTTTTCGATCATTTTCTGCTCGCCGACGTTAAATACTCCATGCAGCCGGCCCTGCTCCAGCAGTACGCGCACTTCTTCTTCCGTGACCGGAGGTTCGTCACTGGGCTTAAGCCCCAGCGCCTTCAGTAAAAACCTGGTCGAAACGCTTAAAAAGACAGTCAGCGGTTTAAACGCGGTAATAATGACCTTGATAAAACCGGCAAAGCTCATGGCAACCTTTTCCGGGTCGTTGAGCGCCATTTTTTTTGGTATCAGCTCGCCTAAGATCAAACTGAGATAGGTCACCAGCGCCACGACGAAGGTATACGACACTACGCCGGCATAAGGACGCAGTACGCTGATCTCACGCAGCAGTCCTTCCAAAGGCGCTGCCAGCATGGCGCCGCTGTATACGCCGGTGCCAATGCCGACCAGTGTGATACCGATCTGCACCGTTGATAAAAACTCAGTCGGTTCCTGAGCAAGCTTTAAAATATACGCAGCTTTGCTGCTTCCCTCATCAGCCAGCTGCTCCAGCCGGCTTTTACGCGCCGAGACCAGCGCCATTTCCAGCATGGCCAGCAGGCCGTTCATTAAAATCAAAACAATAACAATAAATACTTCTTTGATAGACCCGAGAGGATCCATACAGTCATCACTCCTATTTTTTATAATCTCTGTTTAGGGGTTGGCTTTTATTTTTTCTCCAGCATTTGGCAAACGCTTTTGCGCAGCAGGTCAACAACGATGATCGACAGACCGAACAAAACAACTACGCTCCATTCGTGCAGGTTCAGCGGTGTCGTACGCAGGATACGGCCGCCGACATAGGTCAGCAGCACCTGGATCGCCACGATCAGCGCCATTACATTCAGGAAGCCTTTGTTCTTGTCGATGTGCTCCAGCAGGTTAAGACCGGAAACACGCACGTTAAAACCGTTGGCTACCGCCATAAAGATATATGTGCAGAAGAAACCCGTATATGTGTAGATATGGTCGGGCGCATTGCGGAACAGATGATCGACATAGCTGCTCTTATAAAAGAGGATCGCGATAAAGGTCATATACACGCCGCCCATAGTGATGGTAGACAGCATTTTTTTGCTGACTATCGGTGCGCTGCGGTCTTTTGGCTTTTCACGCAGGTATTTTTCCAGCGCTGGCTCACCGCCGAAGGCCAGTGCCGCCAGAGTATCCATGACCAGGTTAATCCAGAGGATCTGCGTAATGGTGAGCGGTTTATCGATGCCGATAAACGGTGCTATGAAATTTATCGCTACGGCTGAGAAGTTGATCGTCAGCTGGAAGACGATGAATTTACAGATAGAATTATAAATCGTACGTCCGTATAAAATCGCCTGTTTGATACTGAGGAAGTTATCGTCAAGAATTACGATGTCACCGGCTTCTTTGGCAACTTCGGTACCGCTGCCCATCGCAAAGCCTACATCGGCTTTTTTGAGTGCGGGCGAGTCGTTGACGCCGTCACCTGTCATACCTACTACCAGGTTCATCTCCTGTGCCAGGCGCACCAGCCGTGATTTATCCATCGGCAGGGCGCGGGCTACTACGCGCAGCTTATGCAGCTCCAGTTTCACCTGTTCGTCGCTCATTTCCGCAAGCTCGGCCGAGGTCCAGACCAACTCGTTCGGACGCTGCAGCAGGCCTGCGTCTTTAGCGATCGCTACCGCGGTTTCGCGGCGGTCACCGGTGATCATAACGATCTGTACGCCTGCATCCTGAACTTCAGCAATCGCTTCGATCGCTTCGGGACGGACTTCATCGCGAATACCCAGAATACCTACCAGCGTCAGTCCGTCTGCCGGAAGCTCATCGCCTTCGATATCGCTTTCATAGGTGCAGAGTGCCAGCATTCTGATCGCATCTGCTGCCAGTTCCAGCATTCTGTCATCCAGTGTTTTTTTCATTTCTTCGGTCAGCGGCTGGCGGTTGCCTTCCGCATCCCAGTAGTGGCTGGTTTGCAAAATCAGCTTTTCCGGAGCGCCTTTAGCCAGGCAGTAACGCTCGCCGTTACCGCTGACTGCCGCCCAAGAATATTTATTGGCGCTGTTGAAAGGAATAAATTTATCACGGTGCAGCATTTCTTCCATACGGTAGCTACCTACATAGTTGCTGAGCGCCCGCTCAGTCATATTGCCGCCGACCATAGCGCCGTCAGAAACGGCTGCCGAGGTATTGAGCACAACGTTTTGGTAAGTAAAGGCCTTCAGCTTTGCAGGCAGTACGTCAAACTCAGGGTATTCCTGACGGTCACCGGTAATGAACCGTACGACTTCCAGCTTGCCCTTTGTGATCGTGCCTGTCTTATCGGTAAAAAGCAGGTTCAGACTGCCCGCAGTTTCAATACCGACCAGCTTCCGCACAAGTACGTTATCGCGCAGCATTTTTTTCATATTCAGCGACGAAACGATCGCGATCATCAGCGGCAGCCCTTCCGGCACCGCCATAACGATAATGATGATACCCAGAATAACAGCCTGCACCAGATCAGACAGCAAAAGCGGCGTATTAGCAAAATAAGCGCCGAAATCGCCGTACAGATAGGCTTTATGCAGCATGACTGCCAAAGCGATCAGCACACCGCCGGCATAACCAAACTGGCTGATATGATGCGCCAGTCCCTTAAGTTTTAATTTCAGCGGGCTGTCACGTTCATCATCCTTCAGCTCCTGGGTCAGCTGACCGTAGATAGAGCTGTCGCCGATCTTAACGGCCTGCATGATGCCCTGACCTTCGACAACGACGCTGCCGCGGAACAGCTTATGCTCGTCCAGAAAATCGATAGTACCATCGCCCCAGGTAAAATCGGGCGGAGCGATCAGCTTATGGGCTTCCTTGCTTTCGCCGTTCAGGGCCGCCTGGTCAAGCTTCACATCGCCGTCCAGTAAGATACCGTCGACCGGAACTTTATCGCCGGCCTCCAGACTTACCGCATCACCGACGACGATATCATCGATATGCAGCTCAACCGGCTCGCCGTCACGCCAAACCTTGCAGCGGATACGGCTGGCTTCTTCCTGCAGTTTCTGGAAAGCGTTTTCATTGCTGTACTCAGAATAAGTAGAAACAAAAGTCGCCAGAATGATGGCCAGAAAAATACCCATCGTTTCGATCCAGTCGCCGTGCCCCATATAAACAAAAACTACGTTGACCAACAGCGCCAGGATCAGGATCCGGATGATAGGGTCTTTAAAATTCTCCCACAGCTTATCCCAAAAGGTTTCGCGCGGGGGCTGAGTCAGGGCATTATTGCCCTGCTCGGATAATGCTTTGCTCGCTTCTTCAGTAGTCAAGCCGAACTTGTTCACTGTGTTTGCTCCTCCTTACAAAAAAGCTGCGGGACCCAAGGCCTCACAGCTTCATTGCTATTTATGATTATAAATTAATTGCCCCAGACTTTACGCATCAGGACAGGGTATTCTTCTACCAGATGTTTTAAAATAACATCGATCACTGTGTGGATAACAGGCGCTTCAAAGCCTTCGTCAGTCGTAGTGATGCAGCTGTCAAGGCAGATATCCCCGTTGTCGCCTTCATAGTATTTAAAAACCTTGTATTTTTTATTAAGCTCGTTGATATGCATCAAAACGCCTTCGCGGTTGCCGGCATTGACAACGCCAGCGGCAACGCGCACCTGGATCATCGTATAGATGCTGTCGTCCAGCACGATCATCGTCGGCAGATTCTGACTGCTGACTTCCATATGGGCACGATAAACGATGCTGTGCATTTCGTTATCGATTTCTTCCTTTGAAAAACAGTTGATATTATTGGAACTTAAAAATTCATCAAATTTTGCGGCCTTACTCATCTTCATCTCCCCTATCTGCAATATTCATTGCCTTACAGTATTTAATATTACACTATTAAATAAACTTTGTATAGTGCAAAAGCCGCTCTTACTTATTTTTCACAAACATTTCAATATTCTGTCTTTTTACAGTTGCTGACTTGCTGTAAGCTGTTTTTGTTTAATTTTTACAGTATTTTATTCCGCTTGTCAAAGACTTTAAAATATAATGTATACAATTTGCATTTCTTTTTTGCGCATTTTATAATTAAACTTGCAGTTTTGTATATAGATATAATTTGCTTTGAGAGGGGAAAATCACATGTATACTTCATTACCGCCCAAGCAGGGGCTTTATGATCCCTGGTTCGAGCACGACGCCTGCGGTCTTGGTGTCGTCGCCAACATCAAAGGCCGTAAATCCAACAAGATCCTGCGGCAGGCTTTAGTGGTGCTGCGCAATATGGACCACCGCGGCGGACAAGGCGCCGATATGAATTCCGGCGACGGCGCGGGTATCCTCCTTCAGCTGCCGCACACCTTTCTGGTCAAAGAATGTGCCAAGCTCGATATCGAACTGCCGCAGCCCGGCCATTATGCCGTTGGCTTTATGTTCCTGCCGCCTGACGCTGTAGAGAGAGAAAACACCCAGCGTCATTTTGAAAAGCTTGTTACTGCAAACGGACAGGAACTTTTAGGCTGGCGTAACGTACCGGTCGACCCGGAGGTACTGGGTGAAAAATCACGCCAGAGCCAGCCGTTCATGGCGCAGGTCTTTATCAAGGCCAGCCCGCAGGTCATCGACCGGCTGAGCATCGACGATAATGCCTTTGAACGGCAGCTGTACAGCATCCGCCGTCAGGCCGAAAATCACATTCGCTATGGCAGGCTGCGCGGCGGCAGGTATTTTTATATCGCCAGCCTGTCTTCACGGACTATCGTTTATAAAGGGATGCTGACTACGGAGCAGCTGGGTTCTTTTTATTCTGACCTGCAGGACAGTTCTATGGAAACAGCAATGGCTTTAGTCCATTCCCGTTTCAGCACCAACACCTTTCCCAGCTGGGAACGCGCCCATCCTTACCGTTATCTGATGCATAACGGCGAGATCAATACCCTGCGCGGCAACATCAACTGGATGCGCGCCCGCCAAACGATGTGCGGCAACAGCCTCTGGGGCAGCAAGATCAAAGATATCATGCCTATCATCGACGAAACCGGCTCTGATTCGGGAATGTTCGATAACTGTCTGGAATTTCTTGTCATGTCGGGACGCAGCCTGCCGCATGCTGTAATGATGATGATTCCCGAACCGTGGGGCAAAAATCCCCATATCGATCCGGATCTGAAAGCTTTTTTTGAATACCATAATTCTCTGATCGAAGCCTGGGACGGACCTGCCGCCATGGCCTTTACCGACGGACGCACTATCTGCGCCGCTCTGGACCGCAACGGCCTGCGGCCTTCCCGCTATTACATTACTCAGGATGATACGATCGTTCTGGCCTCCGAGGTCGGCGTCGTCGATCTGGATCCGGCGACCATTGTCAAAAAAGACCGTCTGCGGCCGGGCAGGATGCTGGTCATCGATACTGTAGCAGGCCGCATCATCGGCAACGACGAGATCAAACATAAAATAGCTACCGAACAGCCCTATCGCAAATGGCTGGACGAAAACCTTATTAAATTGAATGCGATCAAGCTCACTACCGAGCTGCCGAAGCCCGATCCCAAAACCCTGCTGCGACGGCAACTGGCTTTTGGCTATACGCTGGAAGACCTGACCAAGTTTCTGAAACCAATGGCTACTAAAGGAATAGATCCGCTGGGAGCGATGGGAAATGACGCTCCACTGGCCGTTTTATCCGAAGAACCGCAGCTTTTATACAACTATTTCAAGCAGCTTTTCGCCCAGGTCACCAATCCTCCTATCGACGCTATTCGCGAGGAAGTGTTTACTGATACGACCAGCGGCATCGGCCCGGAGAAAAACCTGATCGACCCGCAGCCTGACAGCTGCCGGCAGATTTCAGCCGAATCACCTGTTTTAAGCAATATCGAGCTGGCCAAGCTCAAAAATATCCAGCAGCCTAAATTCCAGGCGGCGACACTGCCGATGCTTTACCCGGTAGCCGCCGGCGGCACAGGGCTCAAACACGCACTTGACAGTCTGTGTGCACAGGCTGACGCTATGATCGCACAGGATAAATGTATTCTGATTTTATCTGACCGTGAAATGAACGAAGAAATGGCGGCTATTCCTGCCCTTTTGGCCGGCGCCTGCCTGCATCATCATCTGATCAAAAGCGGCAGCCGGCTCAAAGCTTCTATTATTATCGAATCGGCCGAACCGCGCGAAGTGCATCATTTTGCACTGCTGCTTGGCTATGGCGTCAGCGGCATCAATCCCTACCTGGCGTTTGAAACGATCGAAGAAATGTGCTCTAACAGTATGATCACCGGCGTTACAGTAGAGCAGGCCACCGCAAATTATATCGACGCCTGCACCCACGGTATCGCCAAGATCCTTTCCAAAATGGGTATTTCTACAGTGCAGTCTTATCGCGGCGCCCAGATTTTTGAAGCTATCGGCATCAGCAGCTGTGTGATCGAAAAATATTTCACCGGCACACCTTCCCGACTGGAAGGGATCGGCCTGGACGAGATCGCCAAAGAAGTAGAGCTGCGTCACCTGCCGGCCTTCAAAGCTGATGCGTCTGATCTGTGCAGCTATGAATCCGGCAGTGTTTACCAATGGCGCAGCGGCGGCGAACGGCATATGTTCAATCCGCAGACTGTTTTTGCATTGCAGCAGGCCTGCCGCGAAAACGATTACACTATGTTCAAACGCTTTTCCAGCGAACTGAACAGCAGTGCTTTTGCCAATCAGAACCTGCGCAGTATGCTGACCTTCACTCCGCAGCGGCTGCCGATACCTATCGAACAGGTAGAATCTGTAGACAGCATCTGTAAACGTTTTAAAACCGGCGCAATGAGCTACGGCTCGCTCAGCCAGGAAGCGCACGAATGTCTGGCGATCGCAATGAACCGTATCGGCGGTAAGTCCAATACGGGCGAGGGCGGCGAACATCCTTCCCGCTTCCGTCCCCAGCCTGACGGCGACAGTAAGCGCAGTTCTATTAAACAGGTGGCCTCAGGCCGCTTTGGCGTTACCAGCAATTATCTGGTCAACGCGGATGAGATCCAGATCAAGATCGCCCAGGGTGCCAAACCAGGTGAAGGCGGTCAGCTGCCCGGAGGTAAAGTCTATCCCTGGATCGCCGAATGCCGCGGGACTACTGCCGGTATCGGCCTTATCTCTCCGCCGCCCCATCACGATATTTATTCGATCGAAGATTTAGCCGAACTGATACACGATTTGAAAAACGCCAATCCCCGTGCCAAAATCAGCGTCAAGCTGGTTTCTGAGGTTGGCGTCGGAACCATTGCCGCAGGCGTCGTTAAAGCCTGTGCCGATGTAGTGCTGATCTCCGGCTACGACGGCGGCACAGGTGCTTCGCCCCGCACCAGTATCAACCACGCCGGACTGCCCTGGGAGCTGGGACTGATGGAGACACATCAGACGCTGCTGCTCAACAACCTGCGCAATCGTGTGACTCTGGAAACCGACGGTAAGCTGATGACCGGACGCGACGTGATCATCGCCGCCTTGCTGGGTGCCGAAGAGTTCGGCTTTGCCACTGCGCCGCTGATCGCTTTGGGCTGCGTTATGATGCGCGTCTGCAATCTGAATACCTGTCCTATGGGCGTCGCTACCCAGGACCCGAAGCTGCGCCGTAACTTTAAGGGCAAACCGGAGTATGTCGTCAACTTTATGCACTTCATTGCCCAGGAGGTTCGCGAATATATGGCCGAACTGGGCTTCCGCAGTATCGACGAAATGGTGGGACGTACTGAAGTACTGCTGGCTAAACCGGAGCGTAACTGGAAAAATAAAAATCTTAACTTAGCGCCGCTGCTTTATAAACCGGAGGTAGAACCGGGCACCAGCCAGGTCTGCACCACCGAACAAAACCACCAGCTGGAAAAATCGCTGGACTGCCGCGAGCTGCTGGCAATCTGCAAAACCGCTGTCGCCGGCAAAAAACAGGTCGATATCACGCTGCCTATCAAAAATACCGACCGTGTCGTCGGTACCATCCTCGGCAGTGAAATCACTCGCCTTTACGGTTTGGAAGGCCTGCCGGAAGATACGATCAGACTGCACTTCAAAGGCTCGGCCGGACAAAGCTTTGGAGCCTTTTTACCGCCCGGTATCACCCTGCGTCTCGAAGGCGATGCCAACGACCACGTCGGCAAGGGTCTTTCCGGCGGTAAAATCATCATCCATCCCTTTGCAGAAGCGCCTTTCAATCCTCACGAAAACATCATTATCGGCAACGTTGCCTTCTACGGCGCCACCAGCGGTGAAGCCTATATTTCCGGTATTGCCGGTGAACGTTTCTGCATTCGCAACAGCGGCGTCAATGCCGTTATCGAAGGTGTCGGCGACCACGGCTGCGAATATATGACCGGCGGCACCGTCGTTATTCTGGGTAAGACCGGACGGAACTTTGCTGCCGGCATGAGCGGCGGTATTGCCTATGTTTTAGATGAAGACGGTACCTTTTCGAGCTACTGTAACAAAGAAATCGTACTGCTGGAACAGTTGAAGGAAATCAATGATACCATGCAGCTGCAGAAAATGATCCTAAAACACGCAGAATATACCGGCAGCAGTATTGCCCGCCGGATTCTGGCAGACTGGGACAGTTACGTCAAAAAATTTGTCAAGGTCATTCCCAAAGATTATAAGCGCGTTACCGAAAAAGTCGCCCAATACCTGCAAAGCGGTATGAGCGAGCAGGAAGCGACGATCAAAGTATTTGAGGAGGTGCAGGCATAATGGGTAAACCGACCGGATTTATGGATTACAAACGGCAGGAACTTGCGCTGCGCCCGCTTCAGGAGCGCATCAAAGACTGGGAAGAAATCAAAACCAGCAGTCTGCCTCACAAAGAAGAACTGCAAAAACAGGCTGCGCGCTGCATGGACTGCGGTATTCCCTTCTGCCACAGCGGCGTAATGTTGGGCAAAGCCTTATCAGGCTGTCCGCTGCATAATCTGATGCCGGAATTTAACGACTTTGTTTATCAGGGGCTGGATCATTTCGCCTATGCGCGCCTGAATAAAACTAATAATTTCCCGGAATTCACCTCGCACGTCTGTCCGGCTCCCTGTGAAGGAGCCTGCAGTGCCAGCCTGGCAGGCAGTGCAGTCAGTATCCGCAATCTTGAACAATATATCATTGAAACAGCATTTGCAGAAGGCTATGTCAAACCCAACAAGCCGGCTCACCGCAGCGGACAAAAAGTTGCCGTTATCGGCAGCGGCCCGGCCGGCCTGGCCTGTGCTGACCAGCTTAACAAGGCAGGCCACAGCGTTACCGTTTATGAACGTGCCGACCGCGCCGGCGGGCTTTTGATGTATGGTATACCCAATATGAAGCTGGACAAGCATCTGGTAGAACGACGCATCAAGCTTCTGGAAGAGGCCGGGGTCACCTTTGAACTGAACAGTGAGATCGGCCACAAAATTTCTTCGGAAACACTGCTGAAACAGTTCGATGCGATCGCCCTTTGTACCGGCAGTACCGTACCGCGTGATCTGACCATCCCCGGCCGCGAGCTGCAGGGCATCCACTTTGCCAAGGATTATCTGCACAGCGTCACTAAAAGCTTTTTAGACAGTAGCCTGCAGGATAAAAAAGCTGTTTCCGCCAAGGGGAAAGATGTTATCGTCATCGGCGGCGGCGATACCGGCACCGACTGTGTAGCGACAGCCATTCGTCAGGGCTGCAGAAGCGTAAAACAGATCGAGATCATGCCCTGCCTGCCCCATTCCCGTACTGCAGATAACCCCTGGCCGGAAATGCCTCGTGTTTTCAAAACTGATTACGGGCAGGAAGAAGCCTTCGAGCTGTACCACCAGGATCCGCGCGACTACTGTATCATGAGCAAGGAATTTATCGGCAAAAATGGAAAAGTCGATAAACTGCGGCTCTGCCAGATCGACTGGCAGAAGGAAGACGGGCGTTTAATTCCTGTCGAGATCGCCGGAACAGAACAAATAGTTTCAGCTCAGCTGGTGCTTCTGGCAATGGGTTTTATCGGCACTGAAACACAGTTATTTGACGAATTTAAATTTGCCAGATCAGAGGCCAATACTATTGCGGCCAATGATAATGATTATATGACCTCGATCCCCGGTATTTTTGCGGCTGGCGACGCCCGCCGCGGCCAAAGCCTGGTAGTCTGGGCCATTGCCGAGGGACGCGGAGCCGCAGCCGCCATTGACAAATATCTGACGGCAGTTAAATAAGCGTTCCCCTCTCCTTAACATAGTGAACAGACCCTTACGGTCAGTCTGCATAAGCCGCTGCCATAAGGGTCTGTTCCATTTTCGGCTCCTGCAGGCGCAGGCTCCCACGATTATTTATAACAGAAAAAGCACTTGCCTGCTTCATTACGGCAAGTGCTTTTTATACATCATTCAAATTCCAAACATCTGGCGGCACAGCCTGATACCAGACGCCGTTTTAAAAATTCGCCCGCAGGCAGTCTGGATAGCCTCCTTACTCATGCCATCTTCATAAAAATTCACCAAAAAATCAGCTTCCACTAAAATCTGATAATCCATACCATCGATATTGGTATAAGTATGATGATGCCCAATCAAATAGCATACCCGCTCGCAGACGTCAGGAGCAAAACCTAACTTTGCCAGCAGTTCTGCCGCTGCCGGCGGTCCCTCCAGCTCCTGCGTTTTACCGCTGCATTTACCGGCGCCGAACTTCGCCTCGCCATTTTTGATACCGATATCGTGAGTCAGCGCCGCAGCTTCTAAAATAAACTGCGTCCTTTCGTTCAGCTGTTCCTGACGTCCGATCAACTGCGCCAGGGCATGTACCTTAATAAAGTGCTGGATCCGCCGGGCGTCGCCGCCCATATAAGCGATCATAGCTTCCAATAACTGCTGCAGCTGCATTATCTTGCCTCCAAATCACAACTTAAACTACCTGGAAAATATAAAATTTCAAATAATACGTCTCCGGGACATTCCATAAAATCGGATGGTCAGGCGACTGCTGCCGAGCCTCGATCTGCCGCAACTGTACATTGGCGTCTGCAGCCGCATCATGCAGCATCTGCACAAACAGCTCTTCCTTCATAAAATGCGAGCAGGAACAAGTCGCCAGATAACCGCCGCGCGGCAGCAGCTTCATAGCCTTTAAATTGATCTCTTTATAGCCGCGGATGGCATTTTTGACCGTACTGCCCGACTTTGTAAACGCCGGCGGGTCTAAAATAATAAAATCATATTCCCGGGACTTATTATTGACCAGCTCTGACAGCAGATCAAAAACATTGGCCTTCAAGCCTTTAACGACTTTATCCAAGCCGTTTTTAGAGGCGTTGGCGTCCGTCATCTGCACTGCCTCGGCCGAAATATCTACAGCTGTTACAGCAGCAGCGCCGCCCGCCGCCGCATTCAGGGCAAACGCACCCGTATGGGTAAAGCAGTCCAGTACATGCTTGCCTTTGGCAATTTTGGAGATTGCCTGGCGATTGTACTTCTGATCCAAAAAGAAGCCTGTCTTTTGTCCGTTCTCCACATCTACATTATATTTGATCCCGTTTTCAACGATCGCTGTCAAAGGCTCGCCCGGTTCCGGGGCCTCGGCCAGCGCAAACCAGCCCTTATTTTCTTCCATACCTTCCAGCAGGCGGATCTTCACATCGTTGCGTTCATACAAGCCCCTGATTTCCTCACCCTGCTCACGTAAAATCTTGTACAACAGGTTAAAAATCAACTCTTTCCGCACTTCTACCCCCAGTGATAAAGTCTGTGCAACCAAAATGTCATTGAACCGGTCTACTGTCAGACCTGGAAAATGATCGGCCTCACCAAAAATCAGGCGGCAGCATTTAAAATCGGCTCCTGGCATTACAGTACGACGATAATCGATCGCATAACGCAACCGCCGTTCCCAGAAATCAGCGTCAAATTTATCATTGGTATTGGTCGAAATCAGGCGCACCCTGATCTTGGAATGGTCGTTGACAAACCCGGTGCCCAGATATTTACCCTTGTTTGTTACCACATCGACCAGATCACCGTTTTGGTATTCGCCTTCGATCTTGGTGATTTCTTCAGCATAGACCCATGGATGGCCGCTGCGGGCGGCTCTTTCGCCCTTCGGTGTAATATAAAACTTAGTATATTCTCTCATAATCTGCTCCGTTCTTTTTCAGCTGTACTGCCCTTATGCTGCCCCCAGCTCTTGAAGCAGGCACAGCGCTAAGATTTTTTATTATAGCATATCTCCCAATTTAAAAACAGCAGGGAATCTGCTTTCCCAAACTAAGGCCATCCGGCGTTACGTCACAATCATAAGCCAACACTTGTACGCCAGCCTGCTGTGCCCGCCGCAGCGCTTCGGCAAAAGCCGCATGTGTGCGGCGATTTGGTGTAAACCTGGTCACACCGCGCATCTGGATCACAAAAATCACCGCGGCGGCATAACCATACCGCACCGCCTGCGCCAGCTCATCTAAATGCTTAATGCCGCGCTCTGTAGGCGCATCGGGGAACATGGCTATACCATTTTCCTCCAGCGTTACACCCTTTACTTCAATAAATAGCTTCTGCTGTGGCGTTTCTACATAAAAATCAAAACGCGATGTACCATACCTGCATTCAGGCTTCAGCAGCGTAAGACCCGGCAGCAGTTCGCCTGATGCCAGCCATTCGGCCACCACCTTATTCGGTGCCTGCGAATCCATATTGATCAGTAAGCTGCCCTTTCTGACAGCAATCAACGAATATTTTGTCTTACGCCTGGGGTCATGATGGCACTCCACATAAACCACTGCTCTCGGCGTCAGAAGCTCACGACAGCGCCCTGTATTCTTCACGTGGCAAACCTCTACCTGCCCGTCCAGCTCGATATGAGCAATAAAACGATTGGGTCGTGCAATAAAGTAACCCTGTTTTATTTCATTATAATGCATTTTCTGCCTCATTTTCTTTAAAAGATGTTTTCATTATACTACACCTAAGGCAAAGACAAAAGAAGCTGCCCGGAAAAAGGCAGCTTCTTTTGTTACTAAAACTGAAAATAAATAAAAGGATTACTTCCAACATAACCAAAACCTAATATGAAAAATATCTCTATCCATAAAATAACCTTACTGTAAAACGTGTTAAGCTCACTAACAGGATAAAAACTTTGACAACTATGCCTATAAACAGCCAGCAAAGATACTGCCAGCAGCACCGCAATACTGATCCAGGCATATACATACATCTGGCTGATACCTATATCAGTCCAAACAAATAATTTGTTAAATACTTCGACTGCCGTAGTCAACGTTCCTGCCCTAAACAGTACCCAACATAATGATACAAAAATAAAGGTTATCAGCCACGAGCAAAAATTGAATAATTTATTATTAAAGCTGAACATTGACCTGAACATTTTATTTATACATAGGGCTACTCCATGTAAAATTCCCCACAACACAAAATTCCAACTCGCCCCATGCCACAAACCGCCTAAAGCCATCGTAACAATTAAATTTATATATGTTCTTGTTCTGCCTTTTCTATTGCCACCTAAAGGAAAATATAAATATTCCATAAGCCAAGTAGACAAACTGATATGCCACCGTTTCCAAAACTCCGAAACACTTTTAGACAAATAAGGTAAATTAAAATTCTCACATAAAGTATAGCCTAAACACCTAGCACAACCAACAGCCATATCTGTGTAGCCTGAAAAATCAAAATATATCTGGATAGAATAAGCTACTATAGCCAGCCAAACCGTTGCACTATCAAAAGCCACGGGACTTCTGTAAACATCATCGACAAATACAGCTAAATAGTCGGCAATGCAGACTTTTTTGATCATACCAAATAAAAATATCTGAAAACCGATCTTAAAATTCTGCCATGTTACATATTGCTCTTTTTCCAGCTGCGGCAAGAAATCAATAGCCCTGACAATAGGCCCGGCCACTAATTGGGGAAAGAAAGAAATATATAAGGCCAGTTTTAAGAAACTATCCGTTGCCCGCAATTTACCCCTATAAACATCTATTGTGTAGCTCATAGATTGAAAAGTATAAAAAGAAATGCCAACAGGAAGTATTATCTGCAATGCATGAAATGAACTTATATCAAAAACACTGATGAAGGTATCCACAAAGAAATTAAAATATTTGAAAAAGCCCAAAATCACCAGAGGGAACACTATACCAAGCCGCAAAAATCTTTTAGCCTTCACAGACGTATGTCTGTTTCGCTCGATTTTAATAGCCGTAACATACGAGACCGCTGTAAGAGCCAGCATTAGAAAACAGAATCTGTAATCCCACCAGCCATAAAAAACATAACTTACCAGCAGTAAAAATTTTTGTTTGTTCTCTTTTCCTTTCAACAAACACACACCAAGCAAAACTACGGAGAAAAAGACTATGAAACTTATACTTGAAAAAATCATTTTTCTTTTACCTCACTACCAGCAAAGATAATTTTACCCAGCTCTTCGGCAATCATCCTATGTCCATTTTCATTCAAATGTCCTGCGCCAACTGCTGTATTCAAAAATCCATAAGGTAAAATATGTTTTTCATTATATTCTTTTATAAACCGCTCTGTCATATCTAAAAAGATAACTTTATTACTTGCACAGGCCTTTTTAAATATATTCAGAAGTCTTTCATCCGCCTGCGCCACGACTGAACCGTCTGTCAGTATTTTTAAATGCGGGTGGTAAAAAATTATCAGCTTCGTCTGTTTTTGATCATCAAGAACCTGCGTCATATTTTTCAGGCACTTTGAATACACTTGAAAATATACTGCATCATCAATGCCTTGTTTTTGTTTTTGCTCGGCTCTGACTTTATTATTATCTAATACTGTTAATCCTTGTACCCGCAAAAGTCTTAATATAGCTATTTTTCTTAACTCGCTTAAAATAGGATTACCATCAAACCATTTTTTCCCTGTCGTCCTAATAAAAGTTCCTTCCTCAACCTTTTGAAAATCAGCTAGATTATCAGGTATATCCTTAGTTTCAAACACAACAAACCTTTGGGGCTTAAATTCATTGACCGCATTTGAAAAATTATTATAGCAATGTAAAAAAGTATGACCAGAACAGCCAATATTATACGTCGTGACATTCAAATGATCATACAATCTTGACACATAATTAGCTTTTTGTTCAAGCTGTACCGCTTCTGTATGCGAAGAACCCATGCAAAGAATATCTATAGTATCAGGAACTTTGTTATTATTGAAACCACCACAATCAAATTCTATGTTCGCATAACCCTCTCTTGCCTGTGTCCAATAAGAAGATGCCTTTCTTTTATAGTCAGTGGATAAAGTTTTATTCTCTATAGATATAGCAGGATTATAATAAAAATAAGCTGTTACTAAATTACAAATAAAAAAAGCTGCAACAGCGGCTCCACCCCAGCTAAATTGTCTGTCTGTCTGTCTGTCTGTCTGTCTGTCAAAAGCATCCACTATCACATCTACCTCTGTCAAGTTCGATTATATAACTTAATGAAAATATTTTTATAACATCCCGGCCGGTATATACCAGTTTTTGGCGTCTATGGGCAGCAGGTCGCTCGCAAAGCAGATCACTCCACCATCTCCCAACTGCAAAGCACGTTCCCCTTCCGTTACCGGCTGCAGCATATCAAACTTTTTCGTCTCTTTCGCTGGATTAGAGCTTTTGCGGATCGCCAGCGGATGCACCTTGCCGTCCACGTTCAGCACAAGCTCTACCTCACGGCTGTTAAAGTCACGGTAATAACCAAGCGGCGGTATCTGTCCGCAATTACTGAAGCTCTTGTAGATCTCCATTACCGCCCAGGTTTCCAAAAAGCTCGACGACATTGCCCCTGCTTCCAATATCTCGGCATTGCTCCAGCGCAGCAGATAAGCCGCTAATCCCGTATCCGTAAAATATACCTTCGGTGCTTTGACCGCATATTTTAAATTTGGGTGCATAAACGGCTCCAATAGATAGACCAGCCCGGCCGCCACCAATACTTTCAGCCACTGCTTCGCTGTCGGAGCTGTGATCTCGGCTTCTTTAGCCAGCGCCGCATAATTGACCATGCTGCCTGTATAACTGGCTGCCGCACATAAAAAGCGGTAAAACTGCAGTTCGTCGTTGACCTGGGTCAGCGCCCTGACATCACGCTGCAGAAAGGTCTGCACGTAGGAAGAATAATAATTGTTCCAGTCCTGCTCAGAAGCATTGTTCAGCGCCGGCATACTGCCGCGCCAGATCTGCTCGAACAAGTCCCGCATCGGCAATATCTCTGTTTCCTGCGCCCGCTGCAGCAAAAACTTTTCTTCCGGCACAAAAGCGCCCGCTTCCAGTCCGGCCAGTTCTGCATGGCTGAATCCCAAAAGCTGCACGATACCGATCCTGCCGGCCAGACTTTCCGTAACATTTTCCATCAAATCAAAAGCATGCGAACCTGTCAGCCAAAAATCACCATTATTACCGTGTTCATCCACATACATTTTGATATACGGCAGCAGCTTCGGCGCCAGCTGGATCTCGTCTATAAGCAGCGGCGGCTTATAACGCTGCAGAAACAACCCCGGCTCCGTCATCGCCAGACTGCGCACATTGATATCATCCATCGTCACATAAGTCCGGTTGCCTTCGGCCAGTTTACGCAGTAAAGTAGTCTTCCCCACCTGCCGTGGCCCCGTAACCAGCAGCACCTTACAGCAGCTGCTCAGCTTTTCGATTGTCGCTTCCAAATGGCGTTTGATATACATTGTAGTTTCTTCCTTACTATTGTACAATTATTTTTCTCCTGTAATTACTCCTCTTCTTAGCCACGGCTCCCCTAACTCTTTATCATATAAAAATAAAATATAACCAGGTGTAAAACTAGTTTTAAAGCCTTCTTTTTGTAAAATATTATAAATATCCTTCGCATCATTCTGTCTGTGATAGGTACATATAATTGCTAACAGTATTTTTTTTAATGTTTGTCCCCCCCTATTTAACATACTTACTTCAGCACCTTCTATATCTGCTTTTATACAATCTAATGGTAAATTTTCAAAAAATCTATCCAGAGTTATATTTTCCTCTTTATCTTCTCCACCTACATATTTTTTTATAATCTCTATTTTTTCTGTATATGGGCTAAATGTTTTCTCTAACGCTTCTGCCCATTCCCCATCACACTCAAAAATATATACTTTTTTTACATAGTCTATGACATCTAAAGCAAAAAAACCTTCTGCCGCACCTATATCAGCAACATATTGAATATTATAATTATTTATAATCCTTTGAGTATTATATTTATGCGGTGAATTGATATCCTCTTGTTGCAAAATACCACTAACATATTTTTTTATATGCTCTACCTTCATAGATTTTTTAAAATACATTCTTTTATTTTTGTATAGATAAAACGGTCGTTCATCATTATCAAACTTGATATCTACTTCTTTCCAATTATAGTTCTTTGTATATTCATATAAATAAGGGCTCAATCTATTATTTTTTAGGAACAAGTATTCTTTTTCATATTTTTTATTATTGGAAAGATATTTTAAAATTTTTCTTTTTTGTGACAAATGCCTTAAATCCCAAACTTTTTCTTTAACACACAAAGGTATTATTCCTTTTATTTTTTTCAATATTGTCATATCAAAATTTCCTTCCCAATAATCATATCCTCCCACCAATCTCTACGTTTCAAATACCATTTAATTGTCTTTTTTATGCCATCCTTAAATTTTGTATTAGGAGACCACCCAAGTTCTTCACTAATCTTTTTAGGATTTATAGCATAACGTCTATCATGCCCGGGTCTATCTTTTACAAAATCAATTAAATGGTAACCTTTACCTAATTCATCTAAAATAGTTTTTACTATCTCTATATTAGTTTTTTCGTTATGCCCACCAACATTGTAAATTTCACCAATTCTTCCCTCACGTATTATCAAATCAATAGCATGACAATGGTCTTCTACATATAACCAATCTCTTACATTTTCACCATTACCATATACCGGTATAGATTTATCACATAACGCATTAATAATTATTAAAGGAATAAATTTTTCAGGAAAATGATATGGTCCGTAGTTATTAGAGCAACGAGAAATAGAAATAGGCAAATCATATGTTCTACTATATGATAACACCAATAAATCAGCTGCTGCTTTTGATGCAGAGTAAGGACTTGATGTATTTAGCGAAGTATTTTCTGTAAAAAACAAATCTGTTCTTTCTAATGGTAAATCTCCATAGACTTCATCTGTTGAAACCTGATGATACCGCTCTATTCCATATTTACGGCATGCATCCATCAATACCTCTGTACCAATAACGTTAGTTTTTAAAAATAATTCCGGATTCAAAATACTGCGATCAACATGGCTTTCTGCTGCAAAATTTACTACTATGTCTGGATGCTCCAACTCAAAAATACTATATACAAATTCACGGTCAGAAATACTTCCTTTTAAAAATTTAAATCTCGAATCGTGCATCGCTAAATCTAATGTTTTTAAATTTCCCGCATAAGTTAATGCATCTAAACAAATTACTTCGTCTGCATATTTTGAAAGCTGGTAATAGATAAAATTGCTACCTATGAAACCCGCTCCACCTGTTACTAGTATTTTCATTATTATTCCTCCGAAATACGCAACAAATACTTTCCATAATCAGTTTTTAACATGGTTTTGGCTAACCTGGTAAGTTGTTCCTTTGAAATATACTTCATTCTATAAGCAATCTCTTCTATACATGATATATACATTCCTTGCCGATGCTGGACTATTGATACAAAATTTGCTGCTTCCAATAACCCTTCATGTGTACCCGTATCAAGCCAGGCCATACCACGACCAAACAGTTCCACTTTCAATTTGCCACGGTTAAGATATTCTTCATTAACCGAAGTAATTTCCAACTCGCCTCTGGCCGAAGGTTTTATATTTTTAGCAATTTCAATTACTGAATTATCATAAAAATACAACCCGGGAATAGCATAATTAGATTTTGGTTTTTGAGGCTTTTCTTCTACCGATATAGCATTACCATCTTCATCAAATTCCACGATACCAAAAGCTGTTGGATTCATGACATAATATCCAAAAATCATAGCTCCCTCTTTAATATCCGCAGCCCTTGCTAAAAGTTCGGAAAAATGTCGTCCATAAAAAATATTATCACCCAAAATCAAAGAGACACTATCATTACCTATAAACCGTTCACCTATTAAGAACGCCTCTGCTAAACCATTAGGGGCTTCTTGTACTGCATATTCAATTTTCAATCCATAATCGTTACCATCTTGCAGCAACTCTTCATAAACCGGCACATCACGTTTAGTTGATATGATCAAAATCTCTGTAATCCCTGCAAGCATCAAAACCGACAACGGATAATATATCATCGGCTTATCATATATAGGAATAATTTGCTTTGAAACCGATTTAGTAACAGGATATAAACGCGTTCCAGAACCGCCTGCTAAAATAATCCCTTTCATTAACTCGCTCCTAATTATTTACTAATTTCTTCCCCAAAATACATTACAAATCTAATTTTTTCTATGTATCTTCTACCTTATCAATACAATATAAATCCTTTAATCTTTTTAATCCTAGCAATCAATATAGTTTCAAATAAAATATTGATAAATTTAAAAAGTCTCCATTTTAAAAATTTATGTCACTATCCTTTAAATACGAAGCTTCTCGATCCTTTTCCGACAAAATCGGATTAGATATTCCCCATTCAAAACATATTTCTGGATCATTCCATGCGACAGATCGATCAAGATTAGCATCGTAAAATTTATCAACTTTATATATGACTTCACAATTATCGGTTAAAGTTATAAAACCATGAGCAAATCCTTCAGGAATATATATTTGACGTTTATTATCTTCTGATAAAATTACACTTACATATTTTTTGTATGTAACAGAATTTCTTCTTAAATCTACCGCTACATCAAGAATTTTCCCTTTGATACAGCGTATTAATTTTATCTGTGCTTGAGGATTATTTTGAAAATGAAATCCTCTAATAGTATTTTTATAAGTAGAATAACTATGATTATCTTGTACGAAGTTAGTAATTATACCAACTTTTTCAAATTTTTTCTTAGAATAAGTCTCTGCAAAATAACCTCTAGCATCAAAAAAATATTCAGGTTCAATTATTTTAACTTCTGGCAATAATTTACAATCTATTAATCTCACAACAAATCTCCTCTATCCGCCATGACCTTATATACAAAAACATTTTGCCATAAATTATATTTAATCACTGATAAACTCAACTATCCGTTTTATAACCATCTGAATGTCTTCGTATTTCAAACGCATATGTATAGGTAATGTTAAAATATGATCACTAGCATAAGATGCTTTAGGACACGTTCCTTCAGCATAGGAATACATCTTATACTGAGTATTTTCCACATAGTGTACGCCAGGAAAAATATCATGCTTGTTCAAATATTCCATTAATCCATCTCTATCTTCTACCATAATCTGGAATAAATGGCAAGAAGACTCACAGCCATAAGGTATCCTTATAAATTTAATTTTATCTCCATATGCTTTTAAACCATCTCTATACCATTGAGAAATTTGTTTTCTATACGCATTATCGTAATCCAATCTTTTCAATTGTGTTAATGCAATAGCCGCCATAATAGAATTTCCATGGTACTTATTTCCAACATATTCTACATCATATTTCCATTTATAACTTCCAACTGGTTCAGTTCTAGCATAAGTATCTTTGCTAATACCCAACCATGCTTTTTTTCTTGCTATAATATCAAAATCATTTCTTTTAAAACAAATCATTCCGCTATCAGCAGTAGGTAGATTTTTTACCGCCTGAAATGAATAGTTTACAACTTCTGCTTCTTTTCCAGGAATTTCACCATTCAATCTTGTTCCCGCCATATGCGCAGCGTCAAGAACTAGTTTTAATCCGTATTTTTCACAGATCTTTACTATTTTTATATATTCACCAGTATTTCCACCCATTCCTACATACAAAATAGCTCTTGTCTTTGATGTAATTAATTTTTCTACCGATTCTGGATCTAAGCACAACGTATCATCTATATCTGCAAAAACAGGATTTAATTTTGCTAATAAAATAGCATGATTAGTAGAAACAAACGTCAAAGGCGTTGTAATAACTTCATCATCATCAAACCATTCATATTCTTCTTTCATAATCTCAAAAGCTAAATTTAATCCTACTGTTGCAGAATTTAAATAATGTGCATTTCTCAATCCAGTATAATCTTTCCACATTTCTTCAAACTCTATAGTTTTAAACCCCATACCAGTCCAGCCCTTTTCAAGGCATTCTCTTATCTCATTTAAACAACCCTCTACATCAAAAGTTGGAACAAACAATTGTATTGCCATATTAATTTCTCCTTTTCATCTAAAATATTTTAATTTGTTATTACAATATTTATACAATCATAAATATTGATTATATAAATCGATACTACCTCAATATTTTTTGAATCTGTCTCCATGCATTAAAAAATTCTTGTTTTTTATATAAAAAGAATATTAGATAAATAGAAATATTTAAAAGAGCTGAAATTTCAATCTTTAAATTAATTATAATTTCAAAGAAAATAAGAAACAGTAACTCTATAAAAGAATTCTTTATTACTGGCAAATCATATATCTTTGCCATTTTAACTTCGCATAGCTTATATTTAAAATACAGAACAAGTACAAGCAATACTATTCCCATCTTTAAATCACAAAAAAACACAAAAATACCTGTACCCATTAAACACAATATAATTGAATAAAAAGTAACCTTTAATAGTTTTTTTTCGAGTCTTAAGGCTTTCATGTAATTCGATAATAATAAGTTATATTTAGTTTCAAATATAAGTATAGGAATCAGTATACCCAAATACTCCAAACTGGCACCATATTTTGGTAACCAAATATTTACAATCAACACTATCGGATAATAAAAAAATAACAAAGAAAATAACCCTTTGTAAAGTACATAGTTTAGACACTTGTACAGTAACGCAGCATCATAATCCGTTAATTTCTTTAAAAACGGGAATAAAGCTATGCCAACGGAATTTATAAAACTTAAGAAAAACATAACCATACTCAATGAAAAAGAAACGACGGCAAAAACCTCTATAGACCAATATACAGATATCGCCCATCTTATTATCCCTAATATTAAAAGTCCTAAAAAACTACTGATCAGTAATTTAAAACCGCATTCCAAATTATTTTTGTAGTCAAAAATCGCCTGCCTAAAAAAACAATGATTTGGTAACTGAAAGAATATTTCTTTACACAAAAATATACTGTACAATGCCGAGATATATCTTGTTATCACCAAAGCCATAATCAAAGTTTTATAGTTATAATCAATGCAAAATACGCTGAGAATTATTCCAAAGACAAAAATAAATTTATCAAACACTACTACCTTAGAATAATCTTTGATCCTATTACTCATTTGCAAAACATAAGTATTGAACCATATTAAATGCTGTCCAATGGCAATCACACAAGTCCCTATGCCAACATATCTTTTTACAGGATCGAAAACCAGTTCTTGCAAATAAAAAAAAGTAATTATCGAAAAACATGCTATCATAGTAACGGCAATAACATATTCCCATACTAAAACTTTAAATTTTATATCCTCATATCGTATACCACCATACCTAAGATAAATCCCTTCCGGTAATCCAAAATGCAAAAAACCAATATAATTGATATAAAATAACATCAATTGAATAGCGCCGTATTCTCTAATATCAACTAATTTCGGTAAAAACATAACAAAAATCGTTGAAAGAATCGTTGTTATTATATTAGCTCCAAAAGCGTATGACATATTTAGATAAAAAGTCTTTCGTATAAACGCCAACTCATTCTCCTGCTCTAATCTTTATCTGTAATTTTTTGTAATAAACACGAAATCAACGTTTCTATATGTTTCTCACATCTAACTATATTCAAATTCACATTTTAATTTTTTTACCATTCTAGATAATTATCCATCTATGCTAACAAACAACTAAATAAGCTAAAGAATTTATTAACCGTCTGCATATTAGTTACTATCTAAACCTCTCAAGCCATTTGCAAAATTTATAATTATTCTTAACCATATCAGGGAGCTTTTGATACGGAGATCGCATGAATTTTAAAATATCATTAAATCTATCTTTAAAATCATCAGCATTTTCAATAACAAAAATATTATTAGGATTATAAAAATCATAATTAACAATATCTTTATTATTAGTAATCAATTTTCTGTTTAAAAACATTGACTCAAGTGTTCTTAATGTACAACCGCTCTGACCTTCCATCTGCAGTTCTAGTATACATTTAGATTCCAATATGATTCTTTGTATGTCCTCATACTTTAAAAACATATTTGTAGTTTCTTGCAGTTCATATTTGTTGTATTTTTTTAACACACGGAAAATATGGAAGAAATTCTGTACTTTATTTTTCCGCAAAACCTCTTTTATATCTAATAAATTTTTTAGTCTTACATTAGTTTTATCTGCACCAACATAACAAACATCATATTTTAAATCATATTTAATATTTTCTTGATGTTCAGTATAATACTCAGGACTATATTCAATGTCAAACTCCTTAGAATCAGATATATCAAAAGTATATACTCGCCAATCTTTAGGAATATTATTCGGTTTTATTCTGCTATTTCTAACAGCATTCGTATAATATACATATTTAGAAGCTACCGCATTTTTTTTAGAAATATATTTGAGGATATTATTGTTAAACATAGCATCATTTATTATGATCTTAGTATACTCATTTAAGTTTTTATTCCAATCTCCAAAGAAAAAACTATCCAATCCCGGTATGGGTATAATAATCCTTCTCAATATACGCAAACCTATATTATTCAAAGGGGTATATATTTCTTTTATATCTACATTATCATACTGACTTGCTGCATCTCTATACATATCATATATACACGAATATAAAATCAATATTTTTTCTTTACTCAATTTACTTACCTCATCAGGATAATATCTTCATATTTTTTTACACACTGCTTCATATCAAAAGCATCACAAAAAACTTTTTTTTTATTTATGGTTCTTAAATATTTCTCCATAACTTTGCATAATTCTTCTGGAGTTCCAGGAGCAACAATGCGTTCCTTATCTAAAATTTCAGCTACCTCCCCAACATTGGTCGCAACACAGCTTGCACCGCAGCTAAGGGCTTCGATCAAAGCATTAGGAAAAGCCTCTCCCAGTGAATGTAGCACATATAAATCACATGCCGAGTAAAAAACGGGCAAATCATTACGCTGCCCTAAACAATATATATCCTTATTTAACACAAGATTATTCTTCTTTATCAATTTCTGCAATTCATGGTTTTCTTTATCGATGTTTGTACCACACATAACTCCTATTATTTTCTTATTGCGACTTTTTAATAAGGCCATCGCTTTGATAAAATTAGGAACATCTTTAATGGGCGACCACTTGGAAACGGACAAGACGATTTTTTTATCTGATAATCCAGTACCTAAAATTTTTTCTAAATTTTCACGTCCATTATCCACATAATGATAAAAATCTGCATCTACTCCATTATTAACAACAAAAGTGTTTTTATTTTTCCAGCCTATTTCTTCATGGACTTTTTTTGATTGTTTCCCATTATAGGCAATACAATTCACCAACCTGCTAAACATAGCTAACATTCGTATAAGAATAAACGTTAGTAATTTATTATTCTTATAGCTAATGTCACTATGCCTAACATTCCAAATGATCTTTTTAACACCTTTTATTTTGCCACAAATAAGTCCGATAAAATTAGCATGATACATCCAACAATCGATTATATCAGTGGCTTTTAAAAGATTACATAACTCTACAAATGTGCGAAAAGGACGCCTTCTTATATTTAATACTCTAACTGTTTCACCTAAATTTATTAACTTCTTGAAATAATAATCATCGCCAACACCTAAACTGACCACAGTATGATGGACATTAGTATTTTGTTTAAATTTTATAACATTATATAACATGGTCTCAGCTCCGCCTTTGCCTAAACCTATTATAAGATGTACCACTTTTATTGTTTTCAAAACAGACTATCTCCATATCTCTTTCAAATCCAGTAATTCGTAAAATTCCATTTTCGCAACAGGAAAACTTATATTAATGAAATTTACAACTTCAATCTTTATTTATCTGAAATATTACATAAATTTTTTCTGATATGCTTTTTTATAAGAAAATTTATCATAAGTTCCTCATATACCAAGAAATTGCTTCATTCAGGCCATTCTTGAAATCATATTCAGGATAATACCCCAGCAATTTCTTTGCTTTAGAAATATCCGCGTTACTATGTTTGATATCACCTATACGATCCGGACCAAATTTAGGTTCTATGTTTTTGTTTAAAGCTTCGGCAATAGCATAATAAATATCAATCAAATATTCACGTCCACCATAAGCAATATTAAAAGCTTCTCCTGCTGCCTCATGTGGAGCCGCACAAGCCTTTAAATTGGCTTCTATTACATTTTCAATATAAGTAAAATCACGTGACTGTTTCCCATCACCATTGATAGTAGGTTGTTCATCATTCAATAATTGTTTTATGAACTTTGGAATAACTGCGGCATAGGTGCCATGCGGATCCTGTCTTCGTCCAAAAACATTAAAGTAGCGCAGACCATACGTATCTAAGCCATAATGTAATGTATATTGCTTTCCCCATTCCTCATCACATCGCTTAGATACAGCATAAGGTGAAAGTAAATTACCTTCTCGCCCTTCTGTTTTAGGTAAATTGGGTTCGTCTCCATAAACGGATGAACTTGAAGCATACACAAATTTTTTTACGCTATTTTGTCTGGCTGCTTCCAACATATTTAATGTTCCCGCAATATTATTAGCGCAATAAAAAAGGGGCATTTCTACGGATCTGGGAACACTTCCCCATGCAGCCTGATGAAGTACATAGTCAACACCTTGGCAAGCTTCTATGCAAAGATCAAGATTTTTTATATCACCTTTTATGAACGTATAATCAGGTTCACTAAGAAACATATCAACATTTTCCTGTTTTCCTGTAGATAAATCATCTAAGCAACGTACTTTATAACCCATTTCTAAAATTGTTTCACATAAATTGGAACCTATAAACCCAGCCCCACCAGTGACTAAAAATAATGAACCTTTAGGAAACTTTATATTCGCGTATCCCACCTTACAGCCTCCAATAACTATAACCAGCCTTTTGGTATTCTTTTTTATCAAATATACCTTTCAAATCCAATAATATTTTTATTCCTTTGCCATAAAAATCATTCACCTGTTCTATGGATAATTCGCTGAATTCATTATGAGCAACAGCAAGGATAACTGCATCCATCTCTTTAATCTTTTCAAAATTAACAAACTCAATATTGTATAATTTTTTTGTTTCTTTTCTATCCGCCGTTGTATCAGAAATAATCGGCTCAATGCCATATTCACGAAGCTCTTTTACAATATCAATTATTTTAGTATTCCTTGTATCCGGACAATTTTCTTTAAATGTAAAACCAAGAATTGCTACTTTGGCATTTTTAACTGGTTTTTCGGCCTTTATAAGATGTTTAACTAAGTTTTCAGCGACATATTTACCCATGTCATCATTTATACGCCGTCCAGATAAAATGATCTGGCTGTGATAACCCAACGCTTCAGCTTTATAAGTCAGATAATATGGATCAACGCCAATACAATGTCCTCCTACAAGCCCCGGATAAAATTTTAAAAAATTCCATTTGGTACCAGCAGCTTCTAAAACCGACTTTGTATCAATACCCATTTTATTAAAAATAATTGATAGTTCATTCATAAAAGCAATATTTATGTCTCTTTGGCTATTTTCAATTACCTTTGCTGCTTCCGCAACTTTAATAGATTCAGCTTTATGTACGCCAGCTTCTACAACAAGTTCATAAACTTTTGCTATCACGTCCAGTGTTTCCTCATCCATGCCGGACACGATTTTAACAATATTATTAATGCGATGCTCCTTATCACCGGGATTTATACGTTCAGGAGAATAACCAACTTTAAAATCTATCCCACACTTTAACCCTGATTCTTTTTCCAATATAGGCACACAGATATCCTCTGTTACCCCTGGATAAACTGTAGATTCATAGACTACTATTGAACCTTTGGTTAAATTTCTTCCCAAAATAGTACTGGCACCTTCTACCGGTGTTAAATCAGGTGTATGATCAGCATTAACAGGAGTAGGTACTGCTACTATATGAAATTTCGCTTTTCTTAAATCTATTTCATTTGCTGTAAACTCAACTTTAGAGCTTTTAATTTCTTCATTACCAACTTCGTTCGTTGGATCTATACCAGATTTATATAAACTTATCTTCTCCGCATTCAAATCAAAACCAATTACTTTTACTTTTTTTGCAAAAGCAACGGCAATAGGCATCCCTACATAGCCAAGGCCTACTAAAGATAAAACTGTTTTACCTTCAATAAGTTTTATATATAAATCAGAAAACATTTTCCCATTCCTCTTTTCATAAATTTTATAACTTCATCGTTTTGGCAATAACTTGATTAACTTTATTCACATCAAAAACATCTTCCACCAATTTACGACCAACCAAAGCCATGTCTTTTACTAATCCAGGATTATTAATAAATTGTTTCATTTTCGCAACTAAAGCAGAAACATTTTTTGCCTCTATCAAGTATCCATTTTTTCCATCTTCAACAGTTTCCCGACACCCAGGTACGTCTGTTGTTATAATAGCCTTGCCACAAGCCATTGCTTCTAAAACAGCCTTAGGTGTTCCTTCTCTATAAGAGGGAAGCACAAACACAGAACATTGGGCAAAAAAGGGCCTCACATCCAATTGCTCACCAAAATATTCAATTACACCACTTTTTATAAATGGTTTTAGTTCCTCTTTAGTTAATGCAGACGGATTAGTATCATATCCCCCCAATAAAAGACATCTAACTTTTGGAAATTCCATCTTTATAATTTTACAGGCTTCTAAATATTCACAAATTCCTTTATCTCTAATTAATCGGCCCATAAATAGAAAAACTATTTCTCTTGGTAATTTTTGAACTTGAAATTTTTCTAAATTTACGCCAGAACCTCTTAGTAAAACAGTGTCTTTTCTTTCAACTATTTTAAGAGCTACAAATAACCTTATATCATCCTCATTTTGGAAAAAAATTTTTTCACAAAACTTCATTGCATATCTATACTCAATCGTTAATACCCATTTCACGATACTTCCTTTTACATCGTTAGAAAGAAATACAGATCCAATTCCAGCAATCAATGGATATACTTCCCTGATTCCCAAAAAACCAGCAACTATACTTCCATAAACCACAGTCTTAGCTTGATAGACAAATATCTTATCTGGTTTCTCTTGCTGCAAAACATTTTTAATCGATATTACTGTACTCAAATCATTTAAAGGATTTAATCCATTTCTATCGATTTTTATTGCACGATACTTTATCCCGTTATCCAAAAATTGCTGAGACCATTTTTTTTCATCTTCATTACCAATTGCAACTACTTCGTAACCTAATTTGCCAAACATATGCATCATATCCAATCTAAAGTAAAACAATGTCGGTGTATGGCTAGATAAAATAGCTATTTTCATAAACTACAATCCATAAAAATATATTTACGTATCATTTTCCCTGTACTCCTTCAGTACTGCTTTTTGTCAGCAGAACTTTGAATGTCTGCAACATGATCATCAGGTCTGTTTTGACGCTGACGTCCTGTATATACAGCAGGTCGTAGATCAGCTTGTCATAGGCACTGGTGTTGTATTTACCTGCTATCTGTGCCAGGCCCGTGATGCCTGGTTTTACGTTGTGGCGATAGTCATATTCAGGTTTTTGGGCAATAAACTGCTTGACGAAGAATGGTCGTTCCGGCCTGGGGCCGACGATGCTCATTTCGCCTTTCAGCACATTGAACAGCTGCGGTAGCTCATCAAGTCTGGTAGCCCTCATAAATCTGCCGAATTTTGTGATCCTTGGGTCCCCTTCCGCAGCCAGTACCGGCCCGCATTTGGCTTCCGCATCCTGCTTCATGCTGCGGAATTTATGTACAAAAAATGTCTTACCGTATAGCCCCACGCGCTCCTGTGAATAAAGCACCGGCCCTTTACTGTCCAGTTTTATCATAACTGCTGTTATCAGTATGACTGGCGATAGTATAATCAAAGCAGTTACCGCTACGGCAATATCTAAGATCCGTTTCAGTACTCTCTGTTCTGCTGTCAGCAACATACGTGTTACACGCTGCATCGGTATATCATCAACCAATAAAAAGCCTGTATTCTTGCATGCCAGTTCATACAGTGTCGGTACAAAAAATATTTGTTTCTTCGTGCTTCGCGCATAACGCAGTATTTTTTCTTTGTCTGCTATCGGCAGTTCCGCGCCAATAAAAACATAGTAGTTAGCGTCGATAAGCTGCTTCCAATTGGCCTGTTGACAGCTGTCACAAACAGACTGGAGCGCCTGCTCCAGACCATAAGTTTTGGCAAGTTTCTTCTGGATGCGTGCTACTTCTTCACCAGCTGCAAATAATACAGCCGTCTGCTTGGGAAAGTGCTTCCATTCCCACTGGTGACAGATATATTGCCAGATTGCCAGCAACACAAACGAAAATACCGCTGAATAAACAAGTACAACACGTGAATAATCAAATTGACGAAAAAAGAAAGTCATGGCCATCGCTATGATGTAAATATTAGTCACCGCTACCAATAGATTAAGAAAAATATCTACCAGCTTTTTGCGGATCAGACTGAACAAGCCATAGACGTTGAACATAAAGAACATCATAATGACCAGGATCGGCAAAAATTCCAGATGGAATGCTATCTTATCCGTTTGTTTATTACCAAGTTCCAGTACCATAGCGATACTGGTAGCCAGATACAAACAAATTATGTCGCCTATGATCAAAACTATCTTGCGCAGCAAAGAATTATATCCCACTAGAATTCACCTATAATCAATACTTTTGTATTTTTTGTTTATGCTAAAATATTTCACCTGTAATTCATAATTATTGTACCACGGTTGTACCCCCCCGCAAGACATAAGCACGTTTTATTTTATATTTCAGTCTCATTTTTGCTCTTACTTATATTTTCATCGTACCTGTGCGGCAATATTTACAATCTCACTTGCCAGCACCTGATCTACAACAACAAAAAGCCTGACTCTATTCCCATAGAGCCAGGCAAAAAAATAACCCCTCTCAACTTCCGCTGAGAGGGGAATATTTTTATCTTCTATCTTACAATCATTATCTGCTTAAATCAAACAAAACTTTCATTAAAATGCGGGTACAACCGCGCCTTTATACTTTTCTTCAATGAATTTTTTTACTTCCGGGCTGGTCAGAGCTTTGTCCAGTTTTTGCAGTTCCGGACGCTTATCGTCGCCTTTACGTATTGCTAAGATATTGGCATACGGCGAATCCTTCGGTTCAGTAAAGAGAGAATCTTTGACTGGATTCAGTTGTGCTTCCATAGCAAAATTGGAATTGATAACAGACAGATCAACATCATCCATGGAACGCGGCAGCAAAGCTGCTTCTATTTCCACGATCTGCAGATTTTTAGGATTATCAACAATATCGCCAGGCGTACCGGAAATACCTACACCGTCACGCAGCTTGAGCAGATTGGCGCTTTGCAGCAATGCCAGAGCACGGCCGCCGTTAGTAGGATCATTCGGGATTGCAACTTTAGCTCCGCTTGGAACATTATTTAAGTCTTTTAATTTTTTTGAATAAACCCCCATTGGTTCGATATGTACCTTGGTATAAGCAACCAGAGGCAGATTCCTTTCGGAAGCAAATTTCTCGAGATACGGAGTGTGCTGGAAGAAGTTGGCGTCTAATTCTTTATCAGCCAAAGACAAATTTGGTTTAACATAATCGCTGAATTCAATGATCTGCAGATCAACACCTTCTTTAGCCAGTTGCGGTTTGATCAGATTCAAAATTTCGGCATGCGGTACAGGCGTTGCGCCTACTTTCAGCACCACCTTTTTATCGCCGCTGTTAGCGACTGGTTTGCTGTCGCCGCCACAGCCGGCAACGACTAATGCAATGCTGAACACTGCCAGCAAAGCCAGAAATAACTTTTTCATAAACAATCTCTCCTTTAAAATGAATTTAACACAGTACCTATCTTAGCTCGGTCGGACTAACAAAAAAGCTCTTTCCGAGGAAAGAGCGCTTGCTTCTGCTTTCCTCTCATCTATCAAGAATGTTCTTGCAGGATTTAGCACCATAGCTAGGCTTGGTTGCCGGGTTTCACAGGGCCTGTCCCTCCACCGCTCTCGATAAGAGTGTGTTATTCGATTGGCATTATGATAGCTCAACTAAATAAGCTTGTCAAGACTTTTGCAAAAAATAAGGAACTGCTTCTGCAGTCCCTTAAAGATTTGTTAAATTTGTTACTCTTTACTGTATTTGGCAATGCCAACTTTATAAAAATCGTTGCCTTCGCTGTCGATACAGACGATAGCAGGAAAATCTTTAACTTCATAACGGCGAATAGCTTCAGGCCCTAAATCTTCATAGGCAATCATTTCTTCGCCTTTGATAGATTTTGCAATAACTGCTGCCGCTCCGCCAATAGCAGCAAAATAAACAGCGCCATGCTCCACGCAGGCATCAATAACCTCCTGCGACCGCAGTCCTTTACCGATCATCCCACGCATACCCTGTTCGATCATCGTCGGGGTATATTTGTCCATACGCCCACTGGTCGTCGGTCCGGCACTGCCAACTACTTCACCGGGTTTAGTAGGGCTTGGACCTACGTAATAAATCACCTGATCCCTTACATCGAAGGGCAATTGCTCTCCCTTGGCCAGTGCTTCTGTCATACGCTTATGTGCCGCATCACGGGCAGTATAGATGTAACCGCTGATACGTACTACATCACCCGCGTGCAGGTCTTTGATCGTAGCTTCGCTTAACGGCGCATTGATATATTTGATAATCGCTTCACTCATCTCAGGCCCCTCCTTACAATACCATTTCTGCACGGCGTGCAGCATGGCAGTTCAGATTAACGGCAATCGGCAGGCCGCCGATATGGGTCGGTGCATATTCAATATTAACAGCTACGGCAGTAGTGCTGCCGCCCAGTCCGGAAGGACCTACGCCAGTCATATTGACACGTTTCAGCAGTTCTTTTTCAAGTTCTGCATACTGAGGATTAGGATTGTGCTCCCCTACCTTACGAGTAAGAGAATACTTTGCCAAAAGTGCAGCTTTTTCCATATTACCGCCAATACCGACACCTACGGTAACAGGCGGACAGGGATTAGGGCCGGCACTGCGCACGGTGTCGACAACGAATTTGATAACGCCTTCAACGCCGTCAGCCGGTTTAAGCATTTTTAGTGCGCCCATGTTTTCACTGCCGCAGCCTTTAGGCGATACGGTTATTTTGACCTGTTCACCGGGCACTATCGTTGTATGAATGATCGCCGGCGTATTATCACCGGTATTTTTACGTACAAATAAAGGATCATCAACAGAAGATTTACGCAGATAACCGCCAACATAACCATCGGCGATACCGGCGTTGACCGCTTCATAAAGATCTCCGCCTACAAAATGTACTTCCTGTCCGATTTCCATAAAGACAACTGTCAAACCGGTATCCTGACAAATCGGCACGTCTTTGGCTTTTGCTAGTTCGGCATTCTCAACGATAGTCGTCAATATTTCCTGCCCCAAAGGAGATTCTTCGGTGGCGATAGATGCTTTTAATTTTTCCAGCAGCTCTTCCGGCAGGTAATAGCAGGAATCTTTACAAAGCTTACTGACAGCAGCAGTTATCTCCTGAACTTTTATCTCGCGCATGATAGCCTCCTTATCTGCCGACACGTTTCATAGTGTTGGCACGCACTTCTTCTGGATCGACTTTAATGCGGGCAATGCCTGTTTCCATAGCAACACGGGCCACTGCGGCCGCAACTGCCGGCGCAACACGCGGATCAAATGCATCCGGAACAACATAATCGGCACGCAGGTCTTTCTCGTCGATCAGTTCGGAAATTGCATAAACAGCAGCTACTTTCATTTCTTCAGTGATTGCTTTAGCGCGTACATCAATAGCGCCGCGGAACACACCCGGGAATACAGTGACGTTGTTGACCTGATTCGGACTGTCACTGCGGCCGGTACCTGCAACAGCAGCACCAGCTTCGATAGCGTCAGCATAAGAAGTTTCCGGAACCGGATTGGCAAGTGCAAAAACTATAGCTTTATCTGCCATGCTGGCGATGATTTCTTTCGTAAAGACGTTAGGAGCGGAAACACCGATCAAAACGTCAGCGCCTTTGGCTATATCCGCCAAAGTGCCTTTTTTATGTTCTTTATTAGTGACTGTCGCTAGATAAGACTGGATGCGGTCAAGATTAGCGTCAATGCCTTCATACAAAGCGCCGAAACGATCAACCATGGTTACATTTTCAGCACCCATGCTGATAAGCAGACGGCCGATAGCAGAGCCTGCTGCGCCGCAGCCGTTAACAACAAATTTAGCTGTTTTCATATCTTTTTTCACGAAGCGCAAAGCACCGATAACTGCTGCCAGACAGGCAATTGCAGTACCGTGCTGATCGTCATGGAAAACAGGGATATCGCAGATTTTCTTCAATTCGCATTCGATATCATAGCATTTAGGAGAGGAAATATCTTCCAAATTGATACCGGCAAAGCTGGGCTGCAGGAAACGTACAGTTTCAATAATTTTAGCAGGATCTTTAGTATCGATACAGATAGGTACAGCATCTACATCGCCAAAGGTTTTAAATAGTGCTGCCTTGCCTTCCATTACCGGCATTGCTGCTTCCGGTCCGATATCTCCCAGGCCGAGTACACGGGTACCGTCGCTGACGATAGCGACCATATTGCCGCGGCAGGTATATTCAAAGGACAAGTCTTTATTTTCTTTGATTTCTTTACATGGTTCAGCAACACCAGGGGTGTATGCCAAGGCCAAATCTTCGCGGGTTTTAATGGGAACCTTGCTCACAACAGCAAGCTTGCCATGGTTTTCTAAGTGGAGTTTCAAAGCATCGTCACGTAATGTCATACATTATTACCCCCGTAATTTCAATTTAGTATATACTAAATATTGTAAATGAATTATACTGCTTTTTCAAGTAGCAAGCGTCAGAATTTTAAGTTTTTTTACAAATTAAAAGCTTACCTGACACGATGGCACTATAATTTGTAAAGCTCAGCTTCCGGGCGTTCTCCTTCTTTAACAGTTAATACAGCAAACGTAGCTCCCATTTCGCTGCGCGGTAAAACAGGGCTGCCGGGATTAACAAGCAGTACATCACCGAACCATTTTACCAAAGGTACGTGCGTATGTCCGAAAACCACAATATCAGCTTCCAGCTTACGTGCCCACCAGGCCAGTTCGGATACCTGATACCCATGCAGATAACGATGTCCATGCGTCAGCCAGATACGCTGCCCCGCCAACGTAATAAATTCGTCTACATTTGCTTTCCCTTCGCCGAGATCTGTATTGCCGCATACTGCCAGTAACGGCAGCTTGGTTTCGGCAACTAAAAAACGTCCATCCTGACTGTAATCTCCGGTATGAAACCAATATTCAACAGGCGGCACAGCATGCAGAACCTGCCTGATGGCTTGTTTGCTGCCGTGAGTATCGCCGGTAATACCGATTTTCACTTCATTTTCCCCCAATTCGCAACAAGTTTTTTAATAGCTTTGCCGCGATGGCTGATTTTATTTTTCTCCTGCATCGTAGCTTCGCCCATACCCTTATGCAGTTCTGTTGACCAAAACAGAGGATCATAACCAAATCCCTCTGTCCCTAACGGCTCATGCAGCAGCATACCGTCACAAATGCCGTCGCTTTCCAATAAAATTTTTCCGTTAGGAGCTGCCACGGCTAATGCACAACGGAAACGGCAAGTACGTTTTACCTGAAATTTCATCGTCTGCAGCAGCAGTTTGTTGTTTTCTTCGTCCGTAGCTTCCTCGCCGGCATAACGCGCACTGCGCACGCCTGGAGCCCCCTCCAGCGCCAGTACTTCTAATCCTGAATCATCGGCGATACATGGCAGCCCTGTTTCTTTAGCATAATAAACAGCCTTCAGTCGGGCATTGGCCATAAAAGTTTTCCCTGTTTCTTCTGGTTCAGGCACATTCGGCCATTCTTCCAATGAACGTAATTCCACCTCCAAATCTTTCATCAATACTTTAAATTCTTCAAGTTTCCCGGGATTACGTGTTGCAATAACAATTTCTTTCATTAGTTTTCTTTACTCCGTTTCCTAATCTTTGAAGGCATCAGCCTATTTTAATTACAAACTTTCTATTTCACCATCAGCTATGTGCTGCACTAAAACATACTGCCATTTGCCATTACGTTTTTCCAGCTGTGCTTCGTCATAAGCAGTTTGCCGGCATTCACTGCAGGTATCGCGTTTCAACGAAACGATAAACGCGCTCTGATCTCCGAAGCGTGTTCCTGCAGCCGCAGTCCTGATCGTAAGATAACCGCTGCATTGCCTGCAATAATGAGCGGTCTCGATCTGTTCTTCTCTGATCCCTTCTTCATCATAATAAATGCTTTTCTTCCTGCTCCAGCTATTACCGCATTTTGCCAGCAGCTCTTTTCTGGTGCTAAACCGACTGCGCCACAATTCACCTGTTTCAGCAATCAGCTGATCGACACGTTTATTACAGCGCTCATCCTGCTGCCGCAAATCGCTTTGGTCAGGCTCTACCACTTTGCTGTAGTCCATATCCGCCATTGCCAAAATGATACCTGTATTAACATAGGGCAGCGCAGCCTCTACAGAATAGCCGCCCTCCAGTACTGCAATATCAGCCTGCAATTTATCGGCTAATTTGGCATATCCCTGCGCTGTTACAGCCATTGAAGCCAGAGGATCACTGAAATGATTATCCTGACCTGCTGAATTAATGATCAGCTCCGGCTCAAAATCATCAAGAATATGCTGGATCAGACCATCATATAATCTGTGCAGTCCCTCATCACCTGTTCCCGGCAGCAGCGGCAGGTTGATATTTGTACCCCAGGCTGCCGGACTGCCGGCTTCATCAGGAAAACCCGTACCGGGATACAAGGTCCTGCCGTCCTGATGAAAAGAAATATATAAAGTATCAGGATCATGATAAAAAATATCCTGCGAACCATCGCCATGATGTACGTCAGTATCGACAACAGCGATTTTTTTGATTCCATAAACACTGCGCAGATACTCCACCATCACCGCTTCAATATTAACAGTGCAAAAACCGCGGATTCCGTGAACTACACGCATTGCATGATGCCCAGGCGGCCTGACTAAAGCAAAAGCCCGCTTTACTTCACCTGACATTACTGCATCAGCTGCGGCTAAACAACCGCCTGCAGAAGTAAGGTGCGCCGGTGTGATAAGACGTGCAATGGACGGCACGCCGATATGTGCACGCTGCAAATCATTGATTTCTGCCAAACGGGGGCGGTATTCTCTGATCTGCGGCAAATCAAAAAGCCCCTCTTCCAGCAGTTGATCACGCGTATATAACAAACGCTCCTGCCGCTCCGGGTGTGTAGGCGATATCATCCAGTCAAAAGCCGGAAAAAATATCAAGCCAAGCTTCGATTTCAAAATGCCACCTCCCTGCCAATGACAGTTTGCAGGATACCAGGCTTCAACTGCATCCTCAGTGAAATAATTTCACCACTGTCGTAATAGCCATGGATAGTTCTGAAAAACTCTTTACTGATCACTTCAGCTTCCTGCCCCGGCAGCTGCCAGGCTTTAGCCTGCTCATGCAGCCATGCTGCCAAAAGTTCTTCCGCCATTTTCATACTGAAGCCACTGGGCAGCCGTTCACGCTGTCCGCTCTCCGGGATCAGATAATACCCTTCCGTAGTATCGGCCCGCAGACTGGCAGCTAAAGTCGGCCGAGCCAGTGCCGCTCCGACTGCATTAGCAACAGTTGCGCCAGCCGGTATTTCCACAGGCAGTCCCATCCGTTCTCCCAAAGCCATAATCAAACCTGCTGCGCCACCGCCGACGCCTACAAGCAGCTCCGGCTCAAATTCAGTCCCTTTAATAACATCGTTGACAGTGTAAACAGGCTGAATACTCCATTCATGCAGCATTTCGTTAATCGTAGCTTCAATAACAGACACTGCCGCTTCGACAACCTGCCTGGCAACCTCAGCCGCTGTCTCACCCATCAGGCACAGCTGCTGCATCCCCCTATGAGCCGCCGCCTTATCACCAAAACCAACCCGCCCAGCTACTATCAAAGCATCTGACAAAGTCGGTTCACAGCCTCCCACTGCCATCGCCGGACCAATACGTTCAGGGCCAACCTCAAAACCGGTTTCTGTCCGACGGATACGGCTATCACCGCCAATGCCAACGCTTCGCATATGGAACGAACGTACAGCTGTCGGATAGCCGGCAACTTTAGCTCCATGTCTGGCTAGCAAAGGCAGTCCATTTTCCCAAAAAGCAATATCAGTAGTCGTCCCACCTACATCCAGCGAAATACTTTTCACCTGCGGTGCGCCCAGGGCCTCTATACCCAAAACGCTGGCTGCCGGTCCTGTAAAAATAGTTTCCACAGGCTGTTTCAGCGCTATATCTAACGGCAAAGTTCCCCCGTCAGCCTTTAACACATGTACCGGTGCAGTAATATTGCGTTCCTTCAGGCTGTCTTGTACCTGACGGCAAAAATTTTTAAAGGTTTTATAAACAGCAGCTGCAAAATAAGCAGAATTAGTACGCCGCACAAAATTCAATTCGCCTGATAACTCCGAACCGAGAAAAATTTTCTCATAACCGCAATCTTTCAGTTCTCCTGCAAGTGCATATTCATTTTCAGGATTACGTACCGAAAATTTTCCGGACACAGCCGCCATTTTGTTTTTTGCCTTAGACAGTAAGCCCTGATGCTTCTGCCAGTCAATACGAGCTGTTATTTTACCGCGATGATCGACATAGCCGCTCACATAATAAGGCTCTACAGGAAAGCTCTTACTAACATTCATTCCCGGTCCTGTCATCACAGCCAAAAATACCGGATCAGTTCGGCCTTCTGTTAAAGCGTTAGTTACGATTGTGCTGGAAATCACTACCCGTTCAATATTATAAACTTCCTGCTCCTGCAAAACCTCATCCAGAGCTTCTAAAATACCTTGCAATACTGCTTCATGTGTTGTTCTGCGTTTAGCCTGCGCTATTATTGTACCTCTCCCTATCAGCACGGCATCTGTAAATGTCCCGCCGACGTCAATTCCCAGTAGCATATCCTCACCCCGCTTTTCCGTACATTCATTAACATTTTATAATTCCATATCCATACTGAAAAAACCTGCCAAAAAGAAAAATTATTCCAAAAAGAAAAACCGCCTTCCGGCGGTTTTAATTGAATTTTTATATTATGCCAGCAAAGCCTGCAGCTCATCTTTATGCAAAGTAATAATTTTTTTGACAGTATAGAGCGCAGTTCGTCCACGGCAATCCAGAAACAGCGCAATGTCCACATCCGGCATGCCTTCGACAGCCTGCTTCAAAGTAACGCCATGTTCCGGCACCAGCTCAAATTTTACAACCATCGTCTTCTTTACACCAGGTCCAAGCAGCATTGCTTCGAAATAGTCATCTTCACGCGGCGCTTCTTTTAAATTGACGCGTCCGCGCAGCTGGGCATCAGCATATTGTTCCTGCGGCAGATACACACGGATAAATGCATCCAAGATAATGCCTTCTTCTTTGCCATCGTTATGCATCGGCAGCTCAACTTCAAACTCCAGCTTATTTTCGCTGCGTTTAATCAGTCTGGCTTTAGTACGCTGAGTAACTTCAAAAAACATTTCTTCCTTGCCCTGAAGCAAGATATATATTCCGATTACAACAACTGCCAATAAAATCAGTGCTGCAATAACTTTTAAAATGAAAAGCATTTTTTAGCCTCCTTAGCGTGCCCTGCGATAGTTTTTTATAACAACGACCGGTGTTTTCTGACTGCCATTACCAAAAGGATTATCAATCAAAATCTGTGCCACTTCATCAGCATTAACACCCTTGGAAACCCCCAGAACACAGGAACGCTTCAAATCGTTAACATCCGCTACTGCCGCTCCAAAAGCACCTGTGCCGCTGGTAATTTCCTCGGCTACTTTACTGGGGTTATGCGGTCCGTAAACAATATGCTTGTCATATGGAGGCATCGTACCCGTAACGTCATCGATCAAACGTGCCTGTTCTCCTGCCATACGATAAAATACACCGGAAACACCCACGCATTTTGCCGCAAAGCCACAGATAACAGCAATCAAAACCCTCATTCCGCCTTCAGCATCGATCAGAGCCTGCATACTATGCCAGCCAGAGATACTGCCCTTGGACGGAAATAGACGGCACAAAACCTTTGCCAGCAAACCTGGCTTAAAATCCTCACTGCGTTTGGCCCCGCCCTGTGTAATAGCCACAACGCTTTCAGCAACACAAACTACATCATCAGGTCCTATCTTATCTCCGCCATATTCAACAATGGCTTCTACGATATCGTCGTGATGGGTCAGGATACGTGTCGGAACCGGCACGATTTCAAATTTTGTTTCCATCTTCTCACTCCTTGGCTGTTTCCTGCTGAAACAGCGCATTGATTTTATCAAAATAACAGGCATCTAAACGAATAATCTTTCCCTGTTGGTTGGTAAATAAATTACGGGTCCTGCCTTCAACCAGCACCACGCCATCAGCAAGCCGTATCACCTTGTAAGCAAAATCCATTTTAGCCCGGCTGAATTCAATCATTATCGTCTGTACTTCAAACTCATCATCAAAAGTACAGGAATTTTTATATTTCACATGCACTTCTGTAATCGGAAAAATAACACCGTGTGCCATTAAATCCAGTAATTCAACACCTGCGGCACGCAGATAAGCCACACGACCCATTTCAAACCAGCGCAGATAATTGGCATGATGCACCACGCCCATCATATCTGTTTCTACAAAACGCACCCGGTCACGGATAGCAATCATTTCGGCTTTCTCCTTTACTTACTTTCTTCAAACAAAACTAATTTATATTATACCACTTTTTACCATCAGGCTTCAACCAAAGTCAAAATTCTGCTTACAGCCTCTTTCACTAACGAAGCCAGTGACTTAGGCTCCACGCCAACTATTTCAAAATGATTTTGGCTCACGGGCAAAAGAACTTTTTTAGCAGCAGCGCTGCCGACTGCTTCCGCAATACGTGGAGTGATCTCACCCATCATAGCATTGGGTATGATGATGCCGATAGGGCCGACGATCAAATCTGCTGCTGCCGCTGAAATACAGATCGCATTTTCTCCTGTGGCTCCGCGCTTGACTCCTGCTTTGAGCATTGCTGCCGTTGCCAAAGCATTAGTGCCCAACCCGATAAGCTCAACCTGTTCCGGAAGCTTGCCGGTCAGTTGGCTTACGACCTGTGCGGCAAGTCCGCCGCCCATTCCATCTATCACAGCGATACGCATAATCTTCTCCTCACTTACGTCTTATATTTGCTTAATATTATAACAAAATATCTCTTTAATGAAAAATTTTCATAAATTTTACTTTGAAACACGAATTTCATCAGCTGAAAACATTGAAATTATTACTTTAATAGTCGATAATTATAATATAAGATTAAATTTTTCATTATTAAGGAAGTGAACATCATAGATACTTTACAGGAACTTTATGCTAAAAAGGGCTTTATCTGCGATATGGACGGCGTCATCTATCACGGAAACCGTTTACTGCCCGGAGTAAAAGAATTTGTCGACTGGCTTTATAAAGAAGAAAAAGAATTCCTATTCCTGACGAACTCCAGTGAGCGTTCTCCCAAAGAATTGCAGCAAAAATTAGCGCGAATGGGACTTGACGTTGATGAAAGCCATTTTTATACCAGCGCTTTGGCTACTGCTAAATTTCTGGCAAGCCAGTCTCCAAAATGCAGTGTTTATGTTATTGGCGCACCAGGACTTGTCAATGCTCTTTATGATGCCGGTATCACGATGAACGATACTAATCCTGACTACGTAGTTGTCGGCGAAACCCGCGCTTATAATTATGATATGATTTTAAAAGCTGTAAGCCTCCTACAAAAAGGTGCACGTTTAGTAGCTACAAACTCTGATCTGACGGGTCCCACTGAGACCGGTATCATTCCCGCCTGCCGTGCTTTGGTTGCTCCTATCGAACTTGCTACAGGAAAACAGGCGTACTTTGTAGGCAAGCCCAATCCTCTAATGATGCGTACCGGTCTGAGAATGCTTGGCGTCCATTCAGATGAAGCTGCCATGATAGGCGATCGTATGGACACAGATATAGTTGCAGGAATGGAAAGCGGCCTGACTACGGTCCTGGTACTTTCAGGTGTTACTGACCTTGAAAATATGCAGGTTTTTGCTTATCGTCCCCGTTATATTTTAAATGGTGTTGGTGATATCGTCCCCAAATAATATAGTAAAAGAAAAAGCTCCTGCAAAGCAGGAGCTTTTTTTATTGATTGACACGCTTTTGAAAATTACCAACAACAAAAACATTTTCTTCTATAATTATAAAAACTTCAGGATCGGCAGCCAAAAGCAGACGCCGCAGCTGCAGAAATTCACTTTTGGAAACTACGGTCATCAGAATTTCTCTTTCTTCATTTCTATATGCACCATAAGCATTCCATTTTGTAACGCCACGATTGACTTTTTCGAAGATTATCTTTTCCAATCCTTGCTTTTTCGTAATGATCAGCATCGTCAGCATTATATTCTGGAAATGTACCTTATCCAGCACATAATAAACGATACCCGTAAACAAAACTGAATAAATTGCCTGGGAAATACTGAAAATTACCGCACATGTCCCAAAAATAAAAATATTCAGCATCGCTGAAACCTTACCGACACTCAAATTTGAATGCTTCTGCATCAGTAAAAGTCCCAAAATTTCTTCACCGCCGCCGCTGCCACCAGAAAGCAAAGTCATCCCGGCACCAATACCGCAGATCACACCGCCTGCTACACAGGCCGTCAAATGTTCGTCGACCAGTAAATGATCTGCAATCGGCACTACAGTCAAAAACAAGCTGTACCAGCAAACACAGTAAATGGTTTTAGCAAGAAATTCCTTCCCAAAACGTTTCACGGAAACCGCCAGCAACGGTATATTCAAAATAAAATATAAAATACCGGCGATATTGGTATTGCCAAAACTGATACCGAACCAGCTTTCCATGAAGTGTCGTATGAGCTGGGCAATACCTAAAAATCCCCCATTATACAGACCAACAGGCACTATAAACTGATTCAAACCTACAGAATAAATCAAAGAACCGATAACAATCAATAACGTCATTCGCGGCGTCAATAACAATCTGCAGTAGCTCATAAAGCTTTCCTCCGCCAATATTATCTAATGATTTGATTATATATAAAACGCAGAACTAAGTAAATCCCTTAGAAAAAATTTAATATTTATTTTACTGCACTTCCTGCTTCTTTATTATATTTTTTATTTCATCAACCCAGTATAAAACTTGCAAGAAGCTTGCCGTTATGCTATAATTCGCTATGGTGCATTGTGCACCAAACACTATGCGCCCGTAGCTCAGTGGATAGAGCATCGGCCTCCGGAGCCGTGTGCGGTGGTTCGATTCCACTCGGGCGTACCAATGGAAAAGACAGACGCAGACTTGTTCTGCGTCTTTTTTATTTTCTCGGGTGCAGTAAAACCGTGTGCCTTTGGGTGCAACGAGGGTGCAATTGCGTTTTACAGTATAAAAAATAAGCTATCTACAACATAAAGTAGATAGCTTATTTTTTATACTTAATTTAGAAACTCCATCGTGCGCCTATATTCCATTGCCAGTCTTTTGTAAAATCACTTCCTGAGCTGCGTTCTACATCGAAATAAACATGGCTGTTTTTACCAGATGCAAAAGCCGCACCTACGCCATACTCAAACCAGGTATCGTTGAAACTGTCACTCACCTTCACGCGACCAGTACTATCGGTCATCGTAACATTATAGCTACCACCGAATTCATGTAGCAGGTTAGCTTTAGCATAGAAGATACCTTTGCTTCCGATTTCTTTACCAATATTGAAGCCAACACGTCCAACCGTACTTTTAATGCCACTTTGGTTTACTTCAATACCATTGCTGGCTGTGTAGCTGTCACCGCCTAAATAACCCAGTGTGAACTGTGCCTGCGGCTCAATATACCAGCCATTTTTTAAAGCATTTTTCCTTCCATATTCAGCACTCAATGCTACGCCGGTATTGTTAAAATCACCAGTGATCTTGTTACTGTTAGTGTCATACACTGTAAAATCGTTATCCATATTGCTGATTTTTAACACCAAATCCAGATAATGGCCCTTGCTGCCGATCTCGGTATTGTAGAAACTGATCGCCTTACTGCTGTTGTCTCCGCTGCCTCTGCTGTAACTGCTGCTTCCATCAGTATAGCTGATAGCTGCACCTTGATAACGGGTTTTATCTACTGTACGCTTGGCAACTTCGTCATAGCCCAACTCATATGCAGTATATTTATTGTCAAAACCAAACTTGCCGCCACGACCAATCTTACTGCCCTTCACTCTGAACCAAGCACCTTTAGATTCTTCACCATTATGACGCAGTTCACCCATGCGCTGCAACAGCTTGTCATTTTCTGTACGCCAAGTATGGTAATTAAGTCCATTGGAAGCATTTATGATCTCCGTGCTGGTAGTAGGGTTCTCTATATTTGTAATTTTCTTCAGATACCAGTCCGTAGTATAGTTTCCGCTCGTATCAGCAGTTACCTGCTTATCAAGTTCATAACGCTTCCAATAGAGCGTTCCTTCTCCATCTTTCGCCAAGAAGGTACCATTGTTATTGTTTACTGTTGCCAACACAGTTCCCTCTGCACCATCAAGATTCCCATGCCCAACTTCATTTAAATCTAGATACTGGCTGCCAGTAAACATTCCCTTCACATAAATCCTGTCACTGTTATCAACATTTGTGCTGGCATCTATGTCAAGTTTGAACATTCCATCAACACCTTGAAGGTCGTCTGTTTCAATTTTTTGGAACCCGGAAGCATAAGTCATGTCTATTAAAGCACCGTTATTTAAAACCACATTTGTAACAGATGAATCACCTGTCATTTTCCATACAGATCCATTGATTGCGCGAATGTCTATTTTCCCTGATGCATTTCCTTGATTATTTGTTGCCGCGCCGATATAAACAGTTCCTTCCTGTTCCATTTTTAATTCAACAAACCCGTTATTCTGCGCTCCCAAATTACCCTTCAGCACTGATCCGGATTTGTTCAGGTTCCACAATATCCTGCCGCTATTATTAGCAAAACTGATGCCTTCACCCTTAACCAGGCCTCTTCCTGCTTGGTTAAGAGCAATCTCAGAACCATTCCCGTCGCTCCAGGCTGCCCAGCCTTTGATGCCGTCATTAGCATTGATAGCTATGTTTCCTTCTGCCGTTACCTTACTCATGCCGCCTTCATAGCCGTCAGTAAACGCACGAATGGCAACCGCACTTTCCTGGATTGAAGAAGCGTTGATAATCAGCCCGTCATTAAAAGCAATATTTCTTATCCCGCCGGTCTTCGCAAAATTGTATATGCCATAAGCCCATGAGCTTTCACTTAAGGTTTTGATATCACCTTTACCGTTAACTGCAAGTGAGTTATGCCCTGCAGCTTCAGAGGTTCCATAAATACCGTAAGCATTTGAGCCCGAAGCAGTTTCTATACGAAGATCCTTTGCAACGGTAATGTCAGAAACACCCTCGTTTTTACTGTCCATTCTCAGTCCGTAACAAAACTTTGTTGAAGCAGCGGTAGCCGCAAGCCCATCACCAAAAACTATCTTCTGTCTGCTGTTATCGATGACATTAGTTGCCACGGAGACAGCATAATAATCTCCCGCAGAAGTTATATCAGCAGCGCCCTGTATATTTACATTCTGACTACCGACCCCTTCATTCATCTTGAAAGCGTTAAATTTAAGAGCCTCAGCATAGTTTTGCCCACCTTTTTGTACTGTCCTGATTTTTAAAGCCGTACCCTTTTCCGTTTCGAATGATTGTGTTCCCCCGGCCGCCTGGGAAATAACCCCCCATGCACGCCCACCATGCAGTGATTCAACATTTATCGAAGTATCTCCTTTTAACAGTAACAGGCTACCTTTGCCATTTTCTTTCTGATCCTCATACCTGATACCGTAAATATGTTTATTTTGAGTATCCACGCTACCGGAAATATCAAGTTTTTTATTGAATACGACTTCATTCCTGCCACCGGAAAAACTGCTCATCGAAATTCCTTCCACAGAGGAAGGATTCCAGCCGCTTCCGGTAGTTTCCGTCTTATTCACAACTTTAATATTTACATCATCATTAAAATTAGCTTTAGTAATAGCACCTGCCCCAGGTACAGTACCATCTGTCGCATGAGCCGTAATATCTAGCGCTGCGCCTAGAGATTCTCCACCAGTATTTTGGGAAACAGAAGTTTCCATATCAACATTAAGTTTTGTATCAAAAGTCAACTCTGTCGTCTGGCTGGTCGTAGTTCCGCCCGTGGAAGAATAGGCATATACCCCATATAACCAGCTGTGTGTCATGCCAGGTTTTGGACGAACTATTAAATTAAGAGTTCCTGGGGAAATAATTTTTGCAACGCCACCCTTATCCGCAGAGATAACGGACGGTTCTGGAGCTGCAGCTGTACCATTACCACCAAGGATCGTTCCATCTGCGTAATTCATCTCCCCATTGGCAATAACAACATGCCAGTTGTTTTCAGTTGGTGTCTGCCAGTCATAGCCAGACGCATAACTCAAACTATTAACAGCAATCAGACCAGATAAAATAACAAGTTTCTTTCTCAAAGTGACCCCTCCTTCAATTTTTTTTACTCAATATTTAATTTATTACTTACAAGTTATTAGAATAAAATAAACCCGAAATACTTCTTGACCTTTATGCCTTAACCAACATATTCCATCTACCTCCATCACCTTTTTTCTTTTGGATTGGGCCGCTGTTTATAACAGCTGTAGCTACAATAATACTGCCGTCTGCGTTTAACTAAAGCTGTATATACATGGTAAGCTTTATTACAACCAAACTCCTTACCACAAATCGGGCACGTCATTACCAATCCGCCTAAATGCCCACATTTATCCCTTTCACTTGATTCTTCAAATGCTTCTAACTTCATTATTTTCATTCCTTACTTCGTCATAATGCCTGAACCAAGAACATTTTTAGAGCTTTATTTTGATGCTCATGCCATCTTTTACTCGTATTTTCTAAAAATAAATATGTTTCTTTTCCCAGCATATCTCACCTCTTACTTGTTTATGTCCAATACATCTTTAATCATTGTTGCTTTCAACATGTTTTCCAAACTACTTTGCATCATGGAATAAAATTTTCTTAACGAGCAGTTTTGTGTTTCAAAGCATTTACAGTAATCATCTCCTTCCCAATAACGGTTTATCTTCACCGTCGCTTCCATAACTTTGAAAATTTCATACATGGATATCTCTTCAACCCTCTTGTCCAATATAAAACCGCCTTTAGCACCCACGATTCTTTGGATAATCCCTGCTGCAATTAGTTTATTAGTAATTTTAAAAATATAGCTCTTAGGAATCCCCATTGCCATAGCGATATCTTTGGAGGTAGTGACTTTGTTTTGTATAGCCAGATACAAAACTATTCTTATCGCATAATCGGTAGTAACATTTATTTGCATATTCACCCCCATTAAACCAGACCAGTAAAGTCCGCTTTCTTTTTGTAAAAATAAAAGCCTACCTCCCTCAGAATTATTATCTGAGAGAGGTAGGCTATGAAAGTTCCATGCAAACGCATGTCCCCCCCACATATACTTTCACTCTATATAGCTTTCAATAATATAATATATTGCTCTCTTACTTTTCTATATTATATATTTTTAACTTTTTCTGTTCAATAAACAAATAGTTAGTATACTTTTATATTTATTAATATTTACTTCAAATCCGTATTATACATTCTTATTTAATTCGTGCATTTTTTATCATCAGCATTCAAACATATATACTTTTTGTTCTTCGCATTATCTATTTTCTTAATATAGTAACACTTATGTATTTCAGTTTAGTTTTACATTTACATAAAATAAGCCTATATGTTATATACAGGCTTATTTTATAGAAATTCAAGTTTCACTTATCTTAAGTTTGATTTTTCAATAATGATTCCCTTTTTCGCTAAATTTTCCAAACATTCGTGCATATATACTTCATCATGTTCTAAATATACTTTTTCTTTTATTAAAGGTATTAAGTCATTTGGAACAGTGTTAATATGCTTTCCCCTATAATTCCTATAAAACCACTCACTACTTACTTTATAACCCCTATTAAACATCTCCTGCATAACCTTTGCATGATACAACTCAAGATCATGCAAACTATGCTTAAACACATAATCTACCACTCTATGCTTTTTACCCCAACCGTTACCTCGCATAGCACAACATTCACGATGCTGCCCAAGTAGCTGTTGCCTTGGTAATAATGGTATTAATTCTTCATGCCACAATCTCATTTTATACCTCTACATAAGACGACATTTTTTCTACTTCTTAATTTTATAATAAAAAAGAAAGCCTGACTACTACATTAAGTAATAGTCAGGCTTTCTTTAGTACGCATATGTTACCCACACACCAGTTTTTTTATCTTGCCAATCATACTCGCCTCGAAATCCTATATATTTGCTACCTATCCGGCGGCTCACTCCGTAGCTGATACCTGTAACATAGTGATCAATATCAATCTTGGCTCCGATCTCCCGCAGAACCCCTGGCGCGGACGGTGGCAAGGATTTCAAGATTTTCTGCTGTAATTCTTCCTGCTTCTTCGACCAGGCTTCCAGCTCTGTCAACTGCTTCTGCAGCTGATTTATTTGCAGTTTGGCTTCGCTCGATGCTTGATCCGATAGCGTCTGCTGTTCCCTTGCTATCTGTAATTCCAGCGCTAATTTCCTGCTGATTTCCAATTGCCTGGTTGAGTTTTGTTCCAGTGTCACCAACTCGCTTTCCGTTATCATGTATGCCGGCTCGGCTGAACAGGTAGGCAAGAAAAAGAACTGCGCCAACGCCCATACCAACAAGAAAGCGATTATTAGATATCCAACATTTGATTTTTTCATACATGTTATCCCTCCATAGAAAAAAGCACTCTGCTTTCGCAAAGTGCTTTAAGGTTTTAAATTATTTTGCCGAACATATATATGACATTATTTTTATTAAATTCACATACTTATTAACAAACTAATTATTACAATAGCTATCAATACAATATTTGCCCAAAAAATATATGGCAGCCTTTTTCTTACACGATTTATCCCCCAGCAATTTTTATCACAATTGCTATAAACACAATCTGAATTTATATCCTTGTGGCTATCTGTACATATAGTATATATGTTTTTCCCTGTTAATCTTGCAATCATGTAAATCAACATAAAAACTACATTGAATAAAATAAAGCCTAAAAATGATGTTATTGCAAAAAAGCGATATATCGAAATTTTCTCTGCCATAGCTGCAACATTACCCAGTATAGTAAATCCACCCACTCCTGCAGCCATTATTGCCGCAAATATGCCAAGAATAGTTATATGCTCTGATTTAACATTTGAAATATCTTTTTCGTGTTTAGAAATTTGTTGGGATAGTGTAGTAAACTTTAAAATAGCATTGGTTTGCTCAGATTGTGCTTTGTCTATTCTATCTTTTAACTTTGATGCATCCTTGCTAAACTCTTTTTTAAAATAATTTAATCTTGAAATGTCTAACTGTATGTGATCGCTTAATTTCTTTAAACCTTCTTGAGCTTCTGATGTTAATTGGCCATTAATTGAATTCAATACCTGTTCGATATTAGTCATTAACAAATCTCTTTCGCTATCGCCAAGGTTTTGAATAGTAATAAGTATTTGAGTATAACTATGCCTAAATTCGTCTACATATATTTCATTGAAAGCTGCAATTTGTTCTTTTAAAACGCTGTCATCTAATTGCGGCACTGCTATAGATTTTATTATTTTTTGAATCTGTCCATTTTTAAATTGGCCATCAGTTGACGTCATTAGCAAAAGCTTCCCTTATCAATTGTTTGTCGATTACTCTCTTTTCGTAATCAACATACGTTTTTTCCCAAGGTGATCCATTCTCATGCGTCATTCTTACTAACGACCAAACAGAATTATTTTCATGTCGTTTTATTACAGTTTCAATAATAACTCTTGTTTCTTCTTCAATGTTTATGTCATAATTTTCTAATATTGGCATTGCGGCATAATTTGAATACTCATAATAAACCCAAGGAACTACTGGTCCAAATTGCCAAGCTTCCATATCAGCTTCAAACATTGGCTCACCTGTCATTTTATAACTTTCGCCCTGCACAAAATACAACAGTTTTTGCAATTTTAAATTGCTGACAGGCTTATTTTGCTCATATGAATATGAAATAATGTATTTCGCAATATCTTTTACATTATACATATTATCATCTCCCCCTATCTTTTTCAAAACGTGCTGTAAATTTAGCAAAAAGCAATAAAGATACAAAAATAAGACCCATGATCACTTTGCCACAAGTCTCTTCTTTCTGTACCCAAAGTATAACACATTATGTACGTTTTATTCAACAAAAACAATTAAAAATCATATATTTTATATTTCATTCCTGATAATTTGGCACGAGAAAAACGAGAAACAGTAAATTGCCAGCATGTTAAAAACGACGTTGCTATGCCGTTTCTCGTTGGTTTTGATTTCAATATACGTTTTTCAGCAACTTAAATCACACGAGAATCGTATGAAAGCTTTACTTGAAACTACTTGCAACTACTCGAAACAGCTTGCAACCTAAATTACAGCCCACATAATATGTTCCCGACATTAATGCCGGGAACATATTTACCGCATAAAGCTATCATCTCAACACCTTTAATTTAACTAAAATTTTAAAGGTGTTTATTACCACCTTGAAGTATACCCCCTGGTATCCACATGAATCCAATCACCATAATAACCAATCCCCAGCTGATCTTCAATGCCCCATGCTTTAGCTGCAGCAACAACGGTATCTGCCAAAGCAGTATCCGTATCGTCCTGCCCGGATATATGGATGTCGGCCGCACAGCCACGGGTGTGATAGCTGTTAGGCTCTCCACCAACAGCTAAGTTCACTTCTATCGTTCTAAAGCCACTTTTATAACCAGCATTAGTAGTATTAATAACCCAATTAGAATTCCAATCCCTCAGCATATCAAGCAACCGAAATAAGTTAGCAGTCTTTTCATCATTTGTACATAGTCGACCATTTTCGTCCCATGCATACTCATTCCTGCTACGTTGCAGACAATCCCACTCCGTTACGCTCCAATGTTTACTTACATACAAAGCCATATTAATCACACTCCATAAAAAAATTAGAAATCATAGTTTCTTTTTAACAAAAACAATCAATCCACTCATAGCTTCCACGCCAGCATCATTTAAGTTTTCAATAATACTAAGCAGCTCAGTTACAACAAGATATCCAATAACCGTCATAACTGCCCAAGTAGGTTTATCTAAAACTCTCATAACTACATCAACGACAGCTGCAGACAACGCACAAATTAAATAAACACCGATTTTCCCAAGGAAACGGTGTTTCATAACTTCACTTTTTATCTTTTTGGCAGCTCTGGCTTTTTTTATTCCTTTAATAGATTCTAGAATAGTCGGATTTTCAATACCACTATCTTTTAGATGCAGATAGGATATCGATACCCATTTTGTAAAACAATCAATAAATACTAAAAAAGCAAAGCTATAAAACAATATAGCGTGCTTATGCAAAATCATAGCCAACATTGCCGCTATTAAGGCTTTATATGACCAACCTTGTGCTAAAGTTTGAGCAGCTCCGATAGCCGCAAATTTAAAAGATTCCCAGTTCATTTTTGCCTCCTGCTATAAATTTCATAAAAAAAGCGCACTTTTAAAAGTGCGCTTTTAAATATAGAGCTCATTTCTTAAATTTACGTTTCCATGTATTATAATATTTTGCAATACCTAAATAAACGAACAAGCAATGCTTTTTATTTTGAATACTGAAATCCTTTCCTTTATCTGTTATTATGTCCCAAATATTACTTTTTATAAACTTTTCACAATAAACGATATCATCATTATTATAGTCATCAATTGACGCATTTCTTAAAATACCATAAGCATAATTTGCAGCAGAAGCAATACTTATATTATCTACAAGTTTTTTATACCTTTTATATCGTTCTACAAACATATCAAGCATTTTTATTTTTTCAGATGGACTTGCACTACCAGTTAAAGAATCTTGCCGTAACACATAATAATATAAAGGTTTTTTTATGTACACTATAGAGTTAAGGTCTAAAATTAAATCAGTAAGTAACAAATAATCCTCACCACAACCAACACTTTTTTCAAAAGAATATCTATGAAAAAAGGCTTTACGTATCGCTTTAGACCATAATTGAGATTCTATTTTATTATTACCAAATTCTTCCAAAAATGTTTCTTTGTCAATATTACCTTCAGTAAATGACACTGTTTTTAGCTTAAAATTTCCAGCATGGCCAGTCATATAATCAAAAAACACCATATCAGGATAATTATATTCCTCTATTGCTGCCAAAATATCTTTAACATAAGAATCCGCTAAATAGTCATCCGGGTCAGTAAAAATAATATATTCACCTTTTGCGATAGCCACCCCTGCATTCCTAGCCGTACTTACACCGCCATTTTCTTTGTGTATGACTTTTACAAACTTAGGATACTTCGCCTGATAGTCATCTATTATAGCGCCACAATTATCTCTACTACCATCGTCTACAAGGATAGCTTCAACGCCATCTATTAAATTTTTACTCAGTGATATTAAAAATTTATGAATATATTTTTCAACACCATAAACAGGAACAATTAAAGATAATTTTATAGTATCTATGATATTCACCTTTTCTATTTTATTCTTTATTAGCAAAATTCGACATCTTTTTATTATTTCCTGCTAATTTACTCAATATAGATTATATCCAATTCCTCTTTACTTTTTGCTGCTTTTATCTCTGCCTGTTTTTCCCAACCTTGCTGCTTACATTTCCCTCTGTGTAAACCTAAATCTACGTTCCACTTAATCAATTGTTCTACGCTTAAATAATATACGCTTTTATCTAATCTACCTTCTGGATAGCCACGCATTGGATAACCTTCTGGATAATGTTCTGAAAACTTATCTAGAGCTGAATTGATTGTATTAAGATCACTAGACACTGTAAGCTGCGTGTCCTTATCGCTATCATATCTTACTATCTCACCAGTGCATTCAGATATAAAACCGCCTGTGATTTTCCTTTCAGTCCAAGCGTCTACCTCTGACAGCTTGATAGCTTTAAGTTCATCAATGGTAGGCACTATATATTCACGCTTCGCCTGCTTTTCCAAAAGTGTATCAATGCTATTCAAAATATCCTCACATACTGTGTTTGGATACGCTTGAAATGCTTCACCGTTTAACCAGCAAGTTTGCGTTGTTCGATTATAATCAATAGTTTGATAATTGACTTTTTCCTCATAGTCAGCAAGAAAATTTTCTTTTGTTTCTTGATATGTTCTGCTATTAGCTTGTATAATGACCTGATTTTCGTTATAAATAATTAAATCTTGCATTTGTGACTTCCTCCTCATGCCGTGCGCTTCCACATAAAAACAGACAGGTACGGCTGCATAATATTATGAGCGCTGTCGCTGCCGATGGATTCAAAGGTTAATTTATGCGCATGCGTCGCATCGATAGCGAATCCATTAGCCAATTCATACCAATTACTACCTCCACCAGCGATTGGTCTACTTTGCATACCAATCCTTGAAATTATTCCGCTGGTACTTATCTCAAAGCCGCCTGTATCAGAGTTATTTATCGTGAACGTTCCTGTTAAAGGCACATTTGTCATACTTCCAGTAGGAGTAAATTTTGGCAGTTCTACTACAGATAACTGATGTTCGTGTTCGCCACCGGTACTGCCAGCTTGGTATTCTACGCCCCATTCTGATGTACCCTGTGCCAGCAAAACACGTCCTGCCGGCATTGCCTCCCACGTACCGCCAAAAAGATCTGCAGGCGATGTCGAATTTACAGACATATATATACTGCCTACAGGATATGAATCTAAAGCAGTAGGCCTAATATTTTGTACCGTCCATACAACACTGCCGTCATTTATCTCCTGTCCTACAATAGCATTAGCTTCTAAAGTCGGTTCAACGGTACCTGTATTTCCTGCAGTTTTACATAACAAATAAGCCCAGCTTGGACCGTTACCGTCTTCGGTATATCTTATATCTCCAGCTATAATTTTCTCATTCGGATTCCATGCATTCTTACTTTTTCCAACGATCGTGATTATCTTATTTTTAATATCACTAAGTAAATTAATTCCTTTCCCTGCCAAAAGAGTTAGTAAATCTCCCTTTTTAGTTGCAATAACATTACCTTTGCCAATAGTAATGCCTTTTAAATTAAAGTCATTTGGATGAGCCTCTGTATCTTCATTATGCTCAGTAACTTTATCCTCTGCAATTTTTCTTGCATTAGCCACTGTTACTATACCTTCAGGATCAATAATCGCTGTTATATTCGCCATGTTTTCCGTTACTACATTAATACTAAATTCTTCTGAAATCACAACAGAGCTTGATGCGGAAGGCAGAAAATCAGGAGATGTATCTGTCATTATCGCATACATTATTTCCCCAACATCAGGATCATTTGCAAATACACCACATTCACGAATATAATATCCTTCTGAAAGTTCAGCATTAGTAACAATACTCTGAATTTTAGCTAATCCACCATTAACACTGATTGCCGTTAATCCTAAAGCTTGTTTGGGTTGAATCAAATCAGTAAGATCTTCTGGCGATACTCCATCTGGAATAATACCAGAACCCAATTTCATCTTAGTGATCGTTAATGTACTACCAGCAATAGCTTTTGCCTGTAATACCTTTCCTTGTTTAGTCAACATTAAATTTGCCCAGTTTGGCATGTTACTTCAACTCCTTTGTGTACATAAATTGCAGCTCCAAAATAATTATTGATATTTAAAATCTGTGGTTTTATCTGTGATGGGAAAATCTCCACTTTTCTCATTGAAGAATAGACCCCTCCAACAAATAAGGAGCCAGCTATTTGACGGTCAAAACTTAAAGCGTCAAGCCAACTCCTAACATTCTTACTTTCTTTAATTGCCCTATACAAATTGTCCAAAACAGATTTATCTGGAATGCCTTCTGAAATCATTCTTACCTGAAAATGATATGGTTTCCCACCATATTCCCAATTCTCATAAACTTTTGCTGATTTAAAAACAGCTGTACATACTTCCTCTACTGCAGCAGGAGTGCCTTTTCTCCGATGCCAGTCAATGGCCTTGCGCACTAATGCCCTTTTTTTATTGATATCTGCCGCATAATCATAAAAATCAACATGATATTGCCAAGCTAGTTCATCCACCAATGTTTCCGGCAACTGATCCAATCGTGGCAGCAACAAAACTAATTCAGCTTTTTCATTAATCGTTTGTAATTTTTCTGCAATGGCATTACAGATATTTCTTATCGTTTCGTCGCTTGCAATGCTAGTGGGTAGCAACTCGATTAAATTCAGATTTTGCAGATCATTCATTTTCTAGCCCCCCAAATGTAACATTAACATTTTCAGCTATCGCTACATGGTTATCAGCAACGATCCGAAAAGTAGGCGAAGATATAACCGCTCGCTTGGCGCCAGCATTTTTAATAAGACAGATCAACTCGTCCGGATTGATATCACGGCCAAGCTTAGATTTTTGCCAATCGATATAATCCTCCACCGCTTTCGCTACCGCGCTTTGAACGGCAACAGATTTAGCTTCATTTGCCCGGTCAAGGTAATACGTGAGTGTAAGATCATAATTGACAACCTCCGGAGCAGCCACACGCACATGGTCAGTGAGCGGCCTTACAGATCTATCACTGCACGCTGCCTCTACGATATCCAGCATTTCTTTTCCCGGTATTCCGCCGCCTACAAGTAGCGGTGTTATCAGTACTTGCCCCGGCTCCGGTGATATTACCGATACATCAACAATCAAAGACGAAGCTCGTTTGGCAATTTTAATGTATTCGCCCACTGGTCCAGCTACCGAAAATCCCTCCGGAGCCTCGCGAATAGCCTCACGCAAAGAATCGTCACTCTCGACATCTGAACCTCCCTCCGACGTTGTGGTATTGACCATTCCAGCGACGTACGGAATTGGATCAACAATCTTATTGATTTCTCCCGGCAGATAGCCATTACCGAGAACACCAGCCACAGTACAGGTAGCCGCTACAGAGACGTCCAACTGTCCAGCTATGACCGTTGCATCCTGATCAATAGCAAAAAACACATTATCTCCAGCTGTCGCCCGCGTACCTGCTGGAATGTTTGTCGCAACGGACCGCACCTCCGACAGGGTTATTTTAATTGTCGTGACAGAGGCCTTGGCGCCAATACGTTCTGCCCCGACAAGTATGCCCAAGTGATCCAGGTTAGCACCTGCCGAATATCGCAATAAATTTTGTTTGCCGGTGTAGTTGATCTTATTGCACAGCATCAGGATAATGGCCGCAATCACGCATAAAAATAACCGGACAGGATCACCTTGTGCAAGGGTCCTTCCGGTTATTTCCGTATAAAGCTTTATGATATCCGATAATATTTCTTGTTCGTCTGCACTAACAAATTCAATGTCCGGCAGATCACTAAGTTTCATTTATGACCACCTTCACTTTCGCTCTTAAAACGCCCTCCACATTAGAGCGCCATGTAATTTGTTTTACCGTAACTCGCGGCTCATATTTTTTTAATGCAGCAAATATTTCACTTTCTGCTTTCGCTTTAGCCGATAGCAGCGGCGCATCTACATAGTTTGCGTCAACGCCAAAGTCACGGTCTAATGGTACGCTAAACTTAGACGTGCTAAGTATTGTACTGCAATTTTGTAAAATTTCCATTTGCACATTTTTTGGGGCAAAATCTACGTCAACTCTTTCTCCCGCAGTAAGTTCAAAATCCATCAGCGCACCTCCTCTGTAGAATATTCAGTCAATGTAATATCGACGCTAACGGAAAGTATTTTACCGCCTGCCCGCCAATAGCTTACGTTTTCCCCTATATCCTCCAGCAACCAATAATTATCAGATACCGGCGCACCACCTAAAATAAACGGAAAAACTGCGCCTGTGTCCCTCATTTTCCTCAGCCGCCCCAGCTCGCTTTCAGGATTTATGCCGTGATCAGTGCGCAGCTGGATCTTCATGCTAACTTTTTCAACGTCGGGTCCTAAAAACTCCATTACAGGTTTACGACCAATCAAATCGTGCTTTACCCAGCGGCCGGAACCACTACGCCCGTAATCACTAAAAGTACGAATTTTACCATATGACACAACAAAAGGGATATCTCCCATAGATCCAACTTGCATATTAACCTCCTATGATTACATCCGGACTTCCAGAAGCGACACTGCCTCCACAGTCTATCGGATCACCTACCCTTGCTGCATGCAGTCCATTAATAAGAACTGTGCTGCTGCCGCTGGCGATATGCGCTGTATGTGCTGGATGCACGATGCATCCATGCGGAGCATAACTATCGCCGACACGTCCTGCACCTTTACCGTTAATTATTACATCCGTACTGGCACTCACAAGTACAGTTCCTGGGCAAGCATCATGTCCTGTATCAGTATCGCCTAATCTTGTCGCATACAGCATATCCATCACCCCATTAATTTATTTCAACTACCGCTCCCTGAATGGTTATCATTCCACCAGCAATAATACTAATATCACCTGTAGCATTTACAGTTAAACTTCCGGATTTACGATCATGCTTTATAACAGTACCATCACCAAATTTTACAGCCCTTACATCAGCACTTCGCTCCTGCGGTGCGTCCTCTGCCGAAAAAAAAGATCCTAAAATAAACCCTTCATTTAATCCCTGTCCGCTTTTATTTGGCATCATTAAGCACAGAACTTGCTCATCAATATCAGGTATCCAGTAATCCTTGTCAACCATGCTTCCGCGATTTACAATCATCAAATTACCAGATACCAAATCGTCTTTATCAGAAAAAGCTACTCTTGCAGTATTTGTATTGACGTCAATAGAAGATACCCTCCCGATACGAATTATGTTTTTTATAAAATTAGTATCCATTTAAACACCTTCTTACATCGATATTTGTCGTATAACCGCTGCCAATATCATGTGATGCTCTGGTTATCAAGTACTTATCATCAAAAGCTCCAAATCCTAATAAATTAACTGTAACCCCAGATAATAAGACAAAGTTTCCCAACATATTTAAAGATCCAGTAACTTCGTCTTTATTTTTTTCGCGCAACCGTTTTTTTGCTAAATTTAATGCTTCCGCAACACTTTCAACTTGTTCATTTACTTGCAATGTTTTTCCCTTTTTACCAGCAGCAGTATAAGTTGCCTCAATATTAGATTTTGAACTGCCCTGCTGATAACTAACTCTGCAGGCAGCATAAATATCTCTAATTTTAGTACGCAAACTGTAGCCAGTACCAACAAACAAATATTTCATTCCAGACTCTTTTTTATAAACGGTACCTGGTTTTACTATTGTTATCTTTGCTTTTTCCGCTTCATATTTTGCTTCATCAAAAATAATGATTTTTTTATCACTTATTTTCAATGCCAGGCCTTTATCCTTACAAATTGCATATAAAAAAGACAGATCAGACTGTTCTGTCTGTTCTGCCCTATCCAGCACCGGATTTTCTTCTGTGTCCCAAAACAATGACATTCCTGCAGCTGAAGCTATATCATTAGCGATTACCTGCAGCTTTGCCTTTTCCCAACTCCGGCTACGTTCAGTACCTCTAAGAGTATTATTATCAGGCACGGAAACTGCTTTTATTTGTACTTCTGACGGATAGCCGCTGCTTGTTATTTCATCGATTTCAAACAATCCCAAACGCAAACTTTGTGGTAACGCCGACAAAGTTTGCCAATATTTTTGCTGCAGAATTACATCTAGAAGTGCTCCTTTTTCCGGCATCCATGTCGATTGCCAAAGCCCTGCCTTGTCTTCCAATGTTATCTGCAAATCATCGGCTTCTCCCGATAGATTATCGGTATAGCTGATGCTTTTTAGATATTTACTGATATCAACTGAGATATCTTTATTATTATATTTTATGATCGCCGATATTCTACGTGCTTCCATTTAACGCCTCCACGGCGGCAGCAAGTTGGTCGGAGTAGGCTTTTCATAATCCGGCACATCCAAAATAATACCTGCCGGAAAAACAACTATGTCAGCATATTGCTGATTTGTTTCCAGCAGCGCGTTTACGCCACTTTCATCGTCATATAATTTTTTTGCTATGCCATCCCACATATCGCCCTGGATTGTGTAATAGGTTTTAGCCATACGAAAGCCTCCTGTTCTGATTCTGCACTTCTGCCAACATTGCTTTAAATTCACGCATTTTTTGATCTAATAAAGTTGAAATTTCAGCAGTATCCGCATTCCCTTGTACGGTGATCTGCGGCGCAAAAGTCGCATTTATACTGCCACTGGTACCCAATGGATTACCCATGATTTCATTAGTTTTGGCCAGCAAGCCTATATTACGTTTATTAGGAGTATGTGGTATCGCACTTTCACCAGAGTTTTCTGCAAAAGTAGTAAGAAATGCCCCCCTGCCATAAATACCGCCATACGCATTTTCTGCAACCTCTGCACCATTACCGGATGCCGTAATATTAACTTTGCCAAAAATAGGAGTAGATAAGAAATTACTGATAGATTGCCATTTTTCGCGAAGCCAGGTTTCGGCACTTGTAAATTGTTCCTGAATATAACTTGTGAATCTAAATATTGCAGCAGATGGATTATCCCAAAAATAATCCCAATATGCCGCTAATGTATCCCAGTTAGCAATTATTGCAGTAACCGCGCCAATGATCCAACCTACAGGCCCAGTGACAAAAAAGGCTATTCTAGCTATTGGACTGTCCCACAAAGTTGTAAAGAACTGTTTGACTGTATCCCAATGCCTGTATAAAATAGTTCCGGCAACGACTAATAAACTGATTCCAATCAATAACCAACCAATAGGGCAAGCTGCCATAGCCGCATTTACCAACATCATTCCACCACTCCACAGCTTCGTTGCCAAAGCCACAGTCCTTTGTGTGCCGGCAAGAAGCATTGTTTTTGATCTTAATACTACCGTACAATTTCCCAAAGTCGTCTGCCATAAAGCACAGGTAGCCATAAACGCATTATAGCCGGAGATAATAGCTCTACCCGTTTTAAATGTAAGCCATAATAACCCAAAAGTTCCAATAGTGTATATGATCCCCTGTGCTACTATTGGGTGTGCTGTAGCTAAAGCCGATAACTTCCCCGTCCATACAGCTAAAGAATCACCTACATTAGCTATGACAGGTAAAAATCCATTTGCTAATGATATTTGCAACGACTCAAATGCCGAAGAAAGACGTATAATTGCACCTTCTGCATTAGCATTCATCTGCTTTGCCATTTTTTCAGACGCACCATCACTGTTAACTAAAGAATTTGTCAAATCACCAAGCACTTTAGGTCCTGCCTGTAGTACTGCCAGCCACCCCGCTGCTGCCTGCTGCCCGAAAATAGCTTTCGACATAGCCAGCTGTTCTTCTTTACTTAATCCTTTCATTCGTTCTTGCAATTGGCCTACTATGATAGCCATCTTTTGAGGACCTTCTGCATTGCCAGTTTCAATACCCAAAGTTTTTAAAGCCATTGCAGCTTCTTTTTGTTCATTTGTCAAATCTTCCATTGACAGCCCCAGCTGCTCTAGCGCTTTACTTGCCATTTTAGGCGGTCCGGCCAATCTAATTAAACCAGCTCTCAGCGCTGTACCTGCATTACTCGCTTTAATGCCACTATTAGCCATAATACCTGCTAAAGCGGCTGTCTCCTCCATCGATGCCCCAAATGCGTGTGCTACAGGAGCAGCATATTTCATCGTTTCTCCCAACATTTCCACATTAGTATTTGTGGATGTTATAGTAACAGCATAAACATCAGCCATATGTTGCGCTTTATCAGCACTTAACCCAAAAGCAGTCAGATTATCAGAAACAATATCTGCAGTACGTGCTAAATCAGTATTGCCGGCAGCAGCTAAATTTAATAATCCTGGCATACCTGCAACAATCTCTTTTGTTTTCCAACCGGCCATGCCCAGATAACTCATTGCTTCAGCGGATTGCGTCGCAGTAAACTTTGTTTGTTCGCCCAATGACCTTGCTGTTTGCGTCAACAAAGTCAATTCCGGACCTGTTGCATTCGCAATAGCGCCAACTTTAGACATAGCAAATTCAAATTTCATTGCAGTCTGAGCTGCAGAGATGAACGGCTGAGCAATAGTGCCAATAGCAGCTGCGGTAGTTAAGAAACTTTGGCGTCTCTCTACAAACTGAGAATTTGCAATATTTTTTTTATTCAATCTATCCTGTAACAACTTCTGTTGTTGCTGAGTTTTATTAAGCGTATCTTGATATCTACCCATTTTTCTTTCATATTGCTCTACGCTCATAGCTCCATTAGTAAACTCAGCATTTAATTTTTTTTGAGCAAGATCTATTCTTTTAACAGTCTGTTGTAATTCTGTCAATTGCGAATTTGCCATCTTGGTCGATGATGTAAAACTATTAGATAGCATTCCATTTATAACAAATGCTGTCGTAAATATATTCGCCATTTTTTGCCTCCATTAAAAATTTATAGTATAATAACTATAAAGAGGTGAGCTTTATGATTATTCTTGCAATTTTGTTTTGTATTGGTTTTATATTGATGTGTATAGTCGGGTTCTTTCATGCAATGATTAAAAATAGACGGGAAGAAAAAGCATTACAATATGATTCTTCTGCTAAATATGATGGCGTTTACAGGCCTCTCTACGATCCTGATACGTATGACGGCATCCAAGACCCCGACGTGATAGCAGTATTAAAAGACTGTGACGAAGTTTGTTCGCGTTCCCCAATAAAGAAAGAATATTTACGTTAAAAGCCCACAGCATTATTCATGCAGTGGGCTTTCTTTTTTTATTTACGGCACTTATTGTTTCAAGCCATTTCTCTAATTCGTTCACTGGTTGATTAAACCAAAAATGAACATTACCATATTCAAATAAGCATACTGCTATTTCCCGGATAACTCCTGCAGGGCTTGATCGGTCAAAGTGCCTACTAAAAAAACTGATACATTAGAAGTCACTGCAACATATTCCCTAATTGGTAAACCCTTAATATCATCAATTGTGACACCTAAAACCTTCGCCGCAATAACAGCATGGAATGTTTTAGAGTACACAATTTCAGGGGTACCATCTCCAAGAATCCTTGCCTGCTGCTCTGCGGCCGCAAAATCATATCCCGTTAGTTCTCCCAATCCTTGTTTAAGTTTTTTATAATCTACTTTCATCATTTACCTCCAAATTTTAAAAGGGGCACCACTCTGCGGGCCGCCCCCTTTATTTATTTTTAATTCAGACCCAACGCCTCACGGACATCGGCAAGATAGTCAGTACCGCCAATATTAGAAATATAATTATATTTATCAACTTCCAGCACGGTTTCGCCAGCAATAATCACTTTAATATAATTAGTTTCAATGGTGTTGCTGGATCCGGTAGTCGTTCCAACGTCTAATTTGCCGAGTTCGGTTTTTTTCGGCACGCCGCGGATCACGCATTTTACAGCCTTTACGACGTACTCACTTTTTTCAGGGTCGTAAAACTGCTGCGCGCCGCGCAGGTCTAAGCTAACCCCCTTTTGAGATGCTAGGTTCATTCCAGGTTTAGAAATCGTACGCCAGTTAAGTACAGTTTCCATACTTCCAAAGTGCCCTAAAACAGGGCTGTCTACCTCACCGGCAATACCAGCACCCTTTACTGTTTCGGTCATTGCATCCAAAGACGGTAGTTGGACATCAGTTACGCCAAGAAGATCATTTCCGTCATTATAGGCTCTAAAGTTAATTAGCTTTTCCGGAACAACATTATTACTCATCTTTCATCCTCCTCATTAACCAAACAACGTCTCAAGATAAGACGTATCAAACTCGATAGTATTTTCAATGACACGTGCCGGAACCGGCGGCGTAAAATAAGTATGGAATCTTACAATACCATCCATCTGATCTGTTGTTGGATTCTCCTCTTTCAAATATTCAATTCTTCCACCAAGCAAGAACCCTCTTGAAACAAATCCATTAATGCGAATATTTTCGCTATCCACGACAAGATCAATAAGTCGTTTGTTCATCGGGTTATCTACTTTAGACCAATAACTTTGAATAAAGGTCTGTGCATGCCAATTGAACATACGCCGTAAACAAATAAAATTGTCTTTTACATCTGTATTTGCAGGATAACAACCAGTACGATTCCCCCACAACTTCCACCCACCGATAAAGTTCAGGGCAGTAACTACACCCTGCCCATTAAGATAATTAGCTTGTTCCAGATCTAAAACCACTTCAGTTCCATCAGACAAACATAAACCATCCATTTGTATATTTTTATTTGAAGGACTTTCATAGGGAATATCATCATTTTTTGCATCCAAAACGCCCATCGCACCCATTACCGCAGTAGAAAGATGATATTTCTTTTCGCCAAGTTTTACCATAGGCCAGCAGACTATTTGATCCACTCCAACATAATTGTTATTATTTTTCCAAGCCGGAACATCGGTATATTTTCTTACTGTGTCAGCCGGAACATCTACCAAAACAGAAGCTTTAAACAAACCGTTAATAGTACTTGCTTTGGCAGTCATAACAGCGGCCACTTCTAGATCGTGTGTCCAACCAGGAGCAAGCACCATACCAGGTACTAAACGATACAGAGGAAATACTTTTGAAAGATTCTCAAGACCTGTGTATGCGCCCGTACTGATATCAATACCACCAATAATGTCATCCTTATCCACGGCTGAGGGATCAATTTTTTCATAGTCCAAAAAAGCACTGTCTGTAAGCTGTCCGCCACTTAATGCAGTAATTACTAAATTCCCATCACTGTCAAAAGCAGCTTCATAGTCAACGCCTTCCGTCAGTGGTTGTCCGGCAGATGCTTTTTTTACTTTCAATGTTTCAAGTAACACTGGATCATTTACAATCACAGTTTTTTCACTGTTGAACTGAACCTCTTTATCACTGACCGGCGCTTTATGTTTTTTGGGATCTAAAACATTAACAAAAACTGTCGGTGAAACTGCATAAAGCGAATATTGGCTATAAATAGTTTCGCAAAGAGTGTATTTCTCCCAATCTTCACTATATCCCATAGCCGCTACCGCTTCTGCATATGTATAGCACAAAATAGGTTTATTAACCTCTGCTCTGTTACTTGCCAAATGAATTGGAGCCGTACCAAAAACAACTGGTAACCCAGCAGTAGAATTTACTGCTGGAACAATAGATGTTGGCACCTCAGATGTATATACGCCATGCTTATATGCCATATGTTATTCCTCCTTTTCTGCCAAAACAGCAGCTTGGTAATATTTATTCATAGGTGTTCCCGCTTTTGCAATAGCCCTTTCAGCTTCTGGCAATTCTGAAATAGCTACAAACAGTTTTTTAATTTGCGGACACTTTTCAAATACATCATCAATATGAGTTGGTAACCCGCCAATGAATACCTGATATTTCAATAACTTTCCGTTTTTGTAAGACGGACCAACATAAATAAAACGCTCAGCTTTTACTGCTTGGACATTTTTCTTGTTAATAGCCATAGTTTATTTCCTCCTCTACTGGTTTACCCAATGTATAACTAACCGTCATTAATCCCTGCCACTGGGGGAAGGGTTGATCTTCTACTACTTTAGACTTTATAGGTAGTATAAGCCGATGCTTATTTACTACAGTACGCTTTTTAAGCAATGCCTGACGTACATGTTCCATAAGATTAAACAAGCTGCGCCACCCCTCAGAAGTATCACCGTCAATGATACTAAATCCTATTTCAACCTTTGCTGCACTCTGCTCATCACCATCTTCACATTCAAGAACCAGCACATAAATACATGATTCACTTTCCTTGGCATTAGTTTTCACTGGCAGGTATCCCGGATAAACATTTATCGGAGAATAAGTCCCATCAGATTGCTGCGATTCATACTCTCGGACAATATTTTTTAGAAAACCCGTCAAATTTTCCATTAATTCAACCTGTGTCATTAACGTCCTCCAAATTTCCCATAACGGTATGAAACTTCATGTAAAAATCTTTGATTCAATGTTTTTTCTGCAAACGGGGCAATCACACTCATTGAGCGTTCTGCTGAAAACATCTGCGGAACACTGGGACCATGAGGTATGCGCAAAGGATAACGCATACTTAAATTTTTGCGCTGCATAGCTCCAACATAGCCTTTCAATGAAGAACCAATAAATAAACCTGGAACCGGTTTGGGTTTATTTTTTTTCATTACTTGCACCCTTACTGGCCCTTTCTTATATGCCCGTACTCTAAAAGCAGTGATCAACGGTGCTTGCCCTATAGAACTGATCATTCCAGTAAGCTTTAACCGAGAAGCACGTTTAATACTTAAAGTAGACTTTATATCTTTTGCTGATATCAGATAGTTTTTTCTGATGGTTTTAGATACTTCAGTCTTTACCATTGCAGACGTACGATTTATTGCACTCGCTGCCGCCGCTATTACTTGCTGAGGATAATTCTTAAGCAGACTCTTGGCTTTTTCTATTTCCTTTGCATCAATAGATATCATCTGTCATTCGCCACCAATTGGATAGTCAAAATTCCCATGTCATCAGCACAGCTCTCAACCAGATACTGCTTATCATTGACGCCGAAAAGCTGTCCATATACAGGAAGCTCAGGCAAAGCTTCTGCCAAGCAATTTACCTGTAACCGACTGCCATAAATACCAGGATAAGTTTGGCTGGATCCAGTCCCCGTAGATAACCCCTCTGCAACAGAAATGTCTTGCAAGATGGCGCTGCATTCGGTACCATTCAAGTTATGTTTATCGGCAAATTCTAACGAGTTAATAAAAGCCGCAGTATTATCTGCGGCTATCTGCTCACGAAAGGTTTTCATTTTACTGTAGCTGCGGCATTGACTGGAGGTAGGCTATCACCATCGGTCTCATCTTGCTGATCGGCCGCACCCTCCAGCAGTTCTAAAAGCTTTGCTTTATTAGCTGCCTTAGGCACTTCTAAGCCTCTTTCTTCGCATAAAGCTTTCAGTTCGGTGTTGGTAAAATCTTTCAATGTTCTTTCTGCTTTTTCTGTACTTTCCACCGAAACTTTTTCAAATTCTTTCGGCGCACCTGCTACCAGCGCATTCGCTTCAACTTCCGGCAGTTCGAGGATCGTTCCTGCCTTATACTCGACGCCATTGCGCAGCAAAGTAAATTTCTTTATCAATACTTGTTGCATTTACAAACCTCCTTATTTAACTTTCAAGGTCGCCCAATCATCCAAAAACTCCGGACATACTACACAGCGGCTGGACATAGCCAGAGTAGTCGTATCACTTTCAGTATTGCCGGTAACTTTAGGAATGTATGCGCCTTCATAAGTACGAAATTGTTTGTCGTCTTCAAGCTGCGTTACTGCGCCAAAGAGACGTTTACCACGACCGGGCACACCAATAATCATATGATCATCAGGGATATACTGGGCAAGGTTACCATCGTCACCCTCGTACACGCCATCATAAGCGTAGATTTCCAGATTAAGGGATTCAATGTAACCAACTCGCAGCAATTCCGGTCTTACCAGCTTCGGCTGAATGCTCATCAGTGCTAAATTTTCACGGCTGGGCACCAACAAATATTTATAAAGCTGCTCGTTATTGAGCAGGTAGGATACTACATTCTGTGAACACAGGGCCACTGTAGGGATCATACCCGCGTTGCGGCGAATCTTCTGAGATGTGTCACCCATGACATCATAAATTTTGGCGCTTGCATTATCCCATGTGTCCGATCCGGACAGAGTTGTTTTATTGTCAAATTCAGAAAATGTAATCGTATCAACAACAACAGTTTCACCATCGTCGGCATAGCCTTTGCATTCGTATTCACCGTTGATCAAAAGCTGTGCAGCCATCCACTCCTGACGACGGACGCAGGCATCAATCAATTCTGCCATGTCATAAGCGCGCAATTCTTGCGCACGTTCTGCCGGGGTACGAGTACTGTAGATATCTTCGCCAAAACCACGACGCTCAATATCAGACGCTTCGATAGTCCGTTTAGGGCGCATCAGCGGAGCTTTATAAGACCTGATCTGCGAACCGTTACGGCTCATATTTACACCCTTGCTGCCCGGTACAACAAACGGCGCCATTCTGCGACCGCCTTTGCGGTATTCCATATCCACGGTATTCGTCAAAAAGGTTTTAACCGCGGGGAAAAAAGTATCAATCAATGTCGTAGTCGGCGGATTGGTGCGCTCAATCGCCTGCAGCAAAGTTCTGGTATCATCAATATTAATAGGCATTATCTTCATCCTCCTTATTTCACGCTGGTCAAATAGATATTGACCGCACGCAGTTCTTCTTCATGAGCAGTGGCATTATCAGATGTTTGTGCCACAATAAGTTTTTCACGATTAAATTGACCGCTGATATAAACTGTAGTAACAACGTCGGTCCCGGATAAAACAATGTCATTGGCAAGGATCACAGACGCTTTATCAGCTCCGCTTTCAGATGCTGTGCTATCTACAATCTCATATTTACCGCCAACTAAAGCTAACAATGTGCCTCGCTTATAGCTGGCCGTAACTCCTTTCAGCGTTACGTTTTTAGTAAGTACCGGTACTGCTGTACCACCAATAAGCTCATCATAATGAGTTCCGTTCATGTTGGAAATCATTTCCATTATTTCGCACCTCCAAATTTACTATTCATTACCTTGGCCATCTTATCCAATGCTTTCGCATCTGCTACTGCACTTACAGCAGCCTCATCGGTCGCAGGATTAGCAGCAACGCCATCAACACCGGAGCTTTTACTGTCGGCTACCATAGCGGCTACAACATTTTGCGCAGCATTGGCTACCGCCTCTACTGGAGCAATATTTTTTACTGCTTCTACATAATTTTTTACTTCCTCAATAGTTTTTCCACTTTTCTTAGCCTCATTGATGATCGCAGTAATCGCGGCATTTTTTCCATCATCAAGTGCTTCTAAATCAAGTACACGTTGACGCTCAGCAGCTACTGCAGCCTCAACCGCTTCAGCAGTATCAACCGCCATCGCCGGAAGCGTATTATTTGCTTTAGTCTGGTCACAAGCATTAGCTGTTGTCTGTGTATCTTCCAACAGTTCCTGCAAGCCTAAAGCATTAAGAACCTTTTCTAATTTACCACTTGGCATATCTCTAACCTCACTTTGTTTAAATTTATTTTTTACCGCTTCACTATTAGCAAAGCACTTCAAATCATAAGACACTGAATTGAGCACCAAAGTATTGCCATTTAACGCAGCAGTAACTTCTCCAATGATCTCGTCAGCAAAACCTTTTTCCTTACATTCTGCGGCGCCCATCCATGTTTCGTTGGACATCATCGTTTCGATTTCTTCGTCCGATACCTTACAACGCTTGCGATAGGCAGCGACAATGCTTGTTTTGATCGTAGCCAGCGCTTCTACCAACTTAGACAGTTCTGCCGCAGGATAGTATCCGCTAAGGCCGATAGCCGGGTCGTGGATCATCATCAACGAGTTAGACGGCATAATGATTTTATCTGCCGCCACGGCTACAACCGTTGCTGCGCTGGCAGCCAGTCCGTCAATCACCGCCGTGACACGCCCTTTATAGCTTTTGAGCAAATTGTGAATAGCATGTGCCGCAAACACATCACCGCCGCCGCTGTTAATGCGTACGGTAACATCTCTGCCACCCAGCCCGTTAAGATCCTGGGCAAACTGCTGCGGCGTTGCCTCATCACCAAACCATGATCGCTCTGCTGCGATTGGTCCATAAATCAATATTTCAGCGTCGCCACTAACATCATTCCTCACCTGCCAAAATTTTTCCATCATTATCACCTCCATTCCCACCAGTATTATCAGCCTTAGGCGGTTCTAATCCTTTAGCTCGCCACGTCTGCTGCTCTATAGCGATTTGATCAATATTACTATCGTAGTCAGTGCCCGTAAGTTCCGCAGATTCACGTTCACCGGTAGAGAAACCATATTTTACGCGTAAGGCCGCGCCAGTTACCTCTTTTACCGGATCCAGCATCCCCATAACAGGGCCAAACCAATCAGCATTACTCCATGCCTTAGTTATGATTGGATCACTACCATATCCAGGAGCGCTAATTCTTCCGATAGCAACCGCCTCTGCCAGCCAAGCTTCATAAACAGGCTGACAAAAATCACGTGCAAACCAGGTACGTCTGGTTTTAAAATTACTGGCAGCTTGTAATAATGCCCCACGTGCCGCAGAGTATGAAGATTGAAAACGACTAAGTAACACCTCTGCCGGTGTGCCAATAGCTGCACCGATCTGGCTGATCATCATATTTGTAAATGGTTCAAAAGTTGACATTGTACGGCTTGCGTCCATCGACTTTACATCGACACCAGGAGGCAGCAGATTAAGCGTTCCCGGACCAACTTCAACATGAGCCAGGTCTTCTGGTGTTACGGCTTCCGCTTGACCATAAGTTGAACTTAGAACATCATTCATATCATCAATATTGTTATTAGTCGTAAAAAACAAAGTATAAAACGATTTAATGATGGCAGCCGTAAGCTCCGCATTAGTATAGCGGCTGACCTGCTTCAATACCTCGATCACCGGCGCCAATATTGGTACGCCTCTGTACTGCTCTGGTCGTTCTTCATGCGATATCTGCAAAATATTTGGCCGACCACTTAACTTGCCAAATGCTTCCACTCGCTGCCACTTTAAAACTGCGGCAGGATCACTTAAATCAAAAGGTACCCTGTTTGCGACCCAATAAGCCACAACAGCCCCATCTGAATCTATTTCAATACCGTTGATAATACGATTCCCGTTTTTATTATTAGTCATTTCAACATCGTAATAAGATGGAGAACCATACGAACCACTGCTGTTTGGGTTACAGACCCTACTGGCCTCAAAAAGCTGTACTCTCAAACAATACGGATTATCAGGCACCGGCCTGCGATACTTGATCGCTGCCCATCCGTCACCATCTACAAGATAGCTCATATATGCAATATCCTGCATATCAAAAAAGTTATTCTTTCGATACAAATCACAAGCTGTGCTGTTTGCCCAAAGGTTAAATTCACGAAACGCCTGACGCTGCCACTCTTTAGCTTCCTCTGCAGTCAATCCCAGCAGCCTATAATCTATTTTAGGAGAAACCTTAAGACCAGCGCCTATAACATTGCTGCGCGAAGTATTAATAGCACTTGAACCAAGCGGAGAGTTACATACTAAATCTGCACTGCGGTTTCGTAAAGTTGCCAAATTTACATCAACATCTGCTTTAGTACTGGATTTCAAGGGATTATAGCCACGTAAAGTACTTCGTGTCCTACTGGCGCCGCCTTCTGAATAGCCGCTGTTCAATATTATTATTTTTTTATTATTTTCATTTCCCTCAGTAGGATGCCTGGCCTTAGCCGGTATTACTTTTTTACGTTTCACCATCATCTATCCTCCTAATCCCGCATAATAACTTGCTTTGTTCGATGCCCTCTTGGATACATTGCCTCATCCGTAGTCGCTCCTGCAGCAATAAGATCATTTATTTCTTTTCTTATTTCTGATAAATCAGCTCTCGTCAGCGTTCTATTGCCAATTCTGTAGCTTTGCCCTGCTACCAAAATAGACTGTTCTGCAGATAAATACTGCTTTAACCGTTCATTAAGTACCGTACTTGCCACTAATACTCCCCCCTCACACCTTTTCTAATGCAGCCGTAGCCGCCTTTAGGCTTGTTTTTCAGTTTAGACTTTACCGATTGTTCTTTGATTGCATTCGGGCTATTGATCAATTTTTCCAAAGCCTCGAAATCAGGATTTACGCTTAACATACATGCGAGGTTATAAACCCGCAGATCCAAAGGCTCGTTCCGTTTATCTTTAGCTATATTTACCCACTGATATACTAATACTCCATTTTTCCGACGAGGCTCTTTCGTTTCAGATATGAGGCCTTTAAAATAAAATTCATCGTAGCCGCGAGTTAGCTGTACAGTTACGCTATCACTCTTATCAAGCGGAAAATGAAAATATTTAGGTCCAGGCTCTTCAATCGATAACCGATCCATAACATATTGTTTGCCACTATCTGTGCCCAACATTACCAGCGGTATCGTATGTCCCCTTACGGTTTTAACCTTAACGTACTTATGCAATAACGGCACTCCTGGTGTCGATGAACCTTTTATAGCAAAACGCTGCCTTGCAAATCGTTTTTTACAGTACGCATAAACTTCTTTCGTATAGTGACCGCCGGAATCTATAAACGTCCTGGCTACCAAAAGACCCTTACCTGACGCAAAGCGATATTCCTTATCCAGCTGTTCGTCCAGCATATCCCACACTTTAGGTGTATCCGGCACGCCCAAAATAGTACCCTTTTTTATTCCCCAACATTCTTCAGCCATTCCCCAGCCACAAATCTCATACTCGAGCCTGTTGTCTTGTACGTCAACGGCCGCTGTTAAAAGCAGTACGCCTTCCGGCAGCTCGGCGCCATAGTTTTCACGCCTGCGCATAAACTGCTCATGGCTTTCAAAATTTCCTTTGCGCTCATATGCTTCTCCAAAACGAGTATTAACAACTACTTTTTCACGCTCTGGATCGCCCTGTGCTTCCAACCATTCCTGCATTACATCTGACCAGTTCACCCAAGGTGATGCAAAACAGTTAACAAAAAAGCTCCGTACCCCCTTAGTGAGAGCCGAAGCGTTCTGTGCAATATATTTTTGTGCGGCCTGCCGCATTTCAGTTTCTGTAAACCCAAACCCGCAATCTGGGCAACGCCAAATAACTGACTTAACAATAATCTGCCTTGTTCCCTTTTTATCAACAGAACAGTCGTAGTCAGTATGCATATCCCGATGTGTGACTAAATGCCACTCTTTGCACTTTGGGCATTGATGCTGCCACTCTTCCTGAGTCCCTGTTATATATTCATCTTCGATTCGACTGTCTCCAGCATTGGTCGGTGTTGAGAATAGCCCCATTACGCTATCCCAAAATGTAGTCATACGTTTTGCAGCCAAGCTGACCGGGTCACCTTCTGTGCCGGCGCTTTTTGGAAAGCGGTCAACTTCGTCTGCCAGTAATATTTTTATCGGCTTACTGGCAAGACCGGCAGGACTGTTAGCACCCGCCATTATAAGTCTGCCGCCAGGGAATTGTTTAGAAAGGATAGTATTGCCGGCGTCACGGCTTTTTACGTCTTTAAAAATATCTCTCAATACTTTTGTATCTCTGATCATCGGCGCTATACGTGATTTACTATAGTCCTGTGATGTTTCGATAGTTGGTTGGATCATCATTATCGGTGCAGGCGCCAGATGTGCGAACCGCCCAATAACATTGTTCATGATATCGGACTTTCCAACCTGAGATGCGGTCTTTGCAACTACCCTAGTTATGCCCGGTTCAGTAAAAGCATCCATAATGGCTTTTTGATATGGAGCACGATCTGTTCGCCACCGCCCAGGCTCTGCAGCAGCTTCGCCAGATATCATCCTATAGCTATCAGCCCATTCGGATACAGTTTGATCTGATAACGGCATCAATGACTGTTTTACTATTTTTTTGAAAAGATCAACTGTCTTCTTCATTACTAAATATCTCCGGATTATAATCGCTAAGCTCAGTTAACCTTGACTTAATTTCTTTAGAAAGTTCCGTCATAATAACACTTCTGCTCTGATTCTCCAGTCTAGCAGCCATCTTGGCTGGTATGCCCAAAAGCTGACTCCGTAATTTAGATAACATATCTGTCATAACTCTTTCGACATCTGCCGCATCATGTGACAGATTTTGTCGCTTTGCCAATTCAAGTTCAGCTAATTTACGTTTTGCAGCTTCATGCAATGCTTTTTCAGACCAATAATCATCTTCATCTTTACTAGAATATTTATTTTCATAGAACGAAGCTATTGCCATTGTCAAAACGAAGTCTCCTTCTATTTCACGATGCAAAACTTCCTCATTTACCAACTGATTTACACGTCGTTCGCTGATGCCCAATAATTCGGCAAGCTCTCTTGCAGAGCCACGTTTCAGCATTTTTACCACTTCTATTTTCACCGCCTGTCTACTACAAAGAGAAGGAAATAGGAAAAAATATTTTTAAATCTAAACCTTTTTCGGGGCTCGAAAGACCCTCAAAGAAAGTTATCCACAGAAAGAACCTATGAAAATTCTCCTGCAAATGGACATAAGAAAAGCACTCACCGAAGTAAGTGCTTAGAGTATTCAGTTTAAATCCTGATATACCGTAAAAATTCCTTTACAAAGGTAATTGAACTCCTATTTTAGACCGTTTCAAATATTCATTATACAGCCTATCGTCATTATTAATAATACTACCAATCCTAAACTTGTAGTAATCTAACTCTAATGTTTTTACATCCGGCAAAGGAATAACGCATCTTCCACCATCTATTATTGCACAATAAATTACATCAACAACTACAATACCATAACGGACATAATATATCGTCCGTAACGCCCCCTTGTCCGCGTATGGATCTTGTGCCCAAGGTTCATTAAATAACGGTAAATTAGTTGGATCTAGGGGATGAGCTTCTATGATAGAAATATTCAAATCTGTTTTCAACACACTGATGTTTTCTTCCGGATGATATACCCACTCTTCATTTACAGATAGTTTTATTTTTTCTCTAAAGTCAACAATATTCATAATCGAATCACCATCCCTATTAAGATAGCTTTATTATACCACAGGTCAATACTGAAATTCTATGCAATCTTTTAAGTACTTATAAATCCATTATATAATGCAAAACTTATTTCGCTTTATAAAACTATAACCTTGCAGCATCTGACTGTATTTTGTCCCATTGCTTTTGAAAGAAATTTTGCATATGCTTTTCAAAGTCATCTAAACAAGCCGTAACCTCTTTATCAACTTTTTTCAGATACATTTCTCTTTCTGATTCGCTCATTTCATATGCTATATTAAACAGACTTTGTAATCTTACAACTTCAGCAACTTTATTTATAGTTTCGACATCAGTTGGGTTTATCCTAAATTTAATCATTATTGATTTTTTAGTAAATTCTTTTACCTTTAATGGCAATTCCTCATTAGCAGAAAAAGGACCTCCAAGAAAATTTATACTTCTCACTACATATATTTCTGTTGCCAAGCAATAAAAATCTGCAACATCTTCTCTCAAACTATTCAGCCACCTTGTACTTTCAGCCGTTACTATATTTTTATAATCTTTCCTTCTGCTAACCCAAAAAGTAGATATTGCCGCAAAAGCAGCTATAAAAATTGATAAAATAGATATTACCAATGTAATATATTCAATCGTCACTCTAATCACCAGCCTTTTTAGATGGCTTTATTATACCACAAAAGCCACTGGCATTTACGCCAACGGCTTTTGTCAATTTCTACACATACATTATAACACAGGTCAATACTCGCATTCTATCTCCTCTTTTAATTTTTGCAGCGCCTTAGAATGCATTTTGTGTATATACTGCCAGCTATACCCCAAATCCGCAGCAATAACCTCCCAACGCTGATAATTCAGGTACCGTTTGAACAATATCAGCTGCAACTTCTCGTCGTCAAGCATTTTTATTAGCGCTCTTGTCGCCGCTAGCGCCTCTGTAAGCATCCTAATATCGCTTTGAACAGATACTTCCACGTCAGCCATCTTCGCAACTGTACCGCCCAATTTGTCGTTACTGCTACCGCCCCCAGGCGCCAAACTGTAGACTGGGGTTATCTGCTCTGCCAAATCTCTTAGATCCTGCAGCATTTGCAAATCCGCTTCAAGTTGTTTCTGCCAGACCCATGCATTTTTTAATCTTTCCTTTATTTCGTCCGTAGGCATCGCATCACCCCTCTGTCCGTAAAACATCTGCAGCAACGTCTATCGCAGCACTTTCAGCTTCACTCAGCTGATGACCATGCTGCACCTGCCCTAACATACCGATCACGCTCCGGAATCGATTTTCTTTTACACAATTTACCCTACGACAGTAAACTTTATTCTCGCTTACTTGACGGCTCCACATGCAGCCCTTACACTTATGTGCCACTCTAATCACGCTCCTTTACTCCAATTGCTCAATTCGTACATAAAGCCCTGGCTGCTCTGACCAAAACTTTTCTGTGATTTCACTTGCTACCTGCGCATCGTCTGCCCAGTAGCCGAGCCCTGTCATTACATCCTTAAGCAGCTTGATCATATTATCAGTATCCGGCTTTGTAATTTTATACTCGCCATTTCTATGGTTCCCTGTAGCTGTATAGCACCATTTAGTCAAAAGCCTTATCGGACCGGTCAGCTTTTTTTCAGGTACATAAGCTGCCAGGTGCGCACTAAACTTCAGCCTGGCATCTTTAAGTGCGTCAGGTTCATAATAGTGTGGCTTACCGTTTACAACATGGACCTTTTTCTGCTGATGCGTAACTGTTGGCAGTTTCATCTGAATAAAGAACTCAATCATCATATGCTCCTCTTTCGTAAGCTTCCCGCCATTCTTGAATCGTAGCCAGCAAATAGTCAGCGCCTTCTTTACTTTCAAGCAATTCCTTTCGGTCAATTGTATTTTTTACGATAAGAGTTCCGTCTGTTTTCATAAAACCAAATTGTAATTTTCCAGCCTTCTCATAACAACGCATAAAGCTATTACCGAATTTTACAACTTCTCCTTTTTCAGTTTCCCAGTATTTACTATTTTTCATTTTTCATTCGCTCCTTTTTCCTTTCGCGCGGTATACCTCTTCCTACAACCGAAAGGAATTTTCCCGCCAAGCCAAGGCGGAAAATCCTTTTGTTGTATAGGAATACAACCTACAATGACTAATCATATATAGATACATCGCGCGCGCGTATATCGCGTATATAATATTAGTGAACATTCACTTAAGGAAAATCTCGATAATGTTCGATTTTTTCCAAATTGTCAGAAAACGGCGTCGTGGAAAAACACTCGACTTTTTCCAATTCGGAAAAGGAAAATCATTCGACTTTTTCCGTTTTCCGAACGACTTCTCCATTATTGCTTATTGCAAACATTCCACTTTCTCGAATATGATTCTTCACCGTTTTTTCCGTCACATCTAAATAACTGGCCAGGCTTTTTACTGTCGGAGTCCCACCAAAACTTTCTGCTTCAAAAGCTTTTTGTAATGCTACTATTCGTTCTTTTTTCAAATCATCCGGTGACTTCTTCTTTTTGAAATTCCGCTGCCAGGCTGGTCCCTGCCCGTCAGGTTCAATATCCTTTAGACTTCCAATATCATCAACGTAATGCACAGGATAATTAAACCAAAGATTGATCGGCGGGAACTTCGGAAACTCACGTAGAGTCCCTTCAATGCGCCACGCTGTACGTTGCCGCACCCGCTGTTTGGCCGCCGGAATCGCCGTTTTCACAAGCTCAATATTAGTATTATTGCCAAGCATCTTATGGCAGTATTCCAACAGTACAACGCTACTGCACTCGTCATCCTGCGATAAATCCTGTGTATAGGCAGGGTAATATCGTTTTAAATACGCCAAGCACTCGGCGCAAATTGCTTTATTTTCTTCCTGCTTCAGTAATTCTTCTGTTGGTTCCAGCTCTATCAAATCAAGCAGTGCGTCAGGATCACGGGCAAATACTCCTGACCCTGAAGCTCTGTCTATAGATTTTTTACTGCCTTGGCCACCCTTTGAATGATGGTGGCAGTAGATCACAGCGCAGCCCAGTTCCGTACAAACCTTATCGAACTGATTACAGAAATGCGCCATCTGGTCAGCACTGTTTTCGTCACCGGTGATGATTTTATAAATCGGATCTATAACGATAGCAATATAATTCTTCTTTGCTGCACGCCTGATCAGCTTCGGCGCCAGCTTATCCATCGGAATCGACTTGCCACGCAAATTCCATACATCGATATTAGACAAATTGCTCGGCTCCCACCCCATTGCCGTATAAACATCCTTAAAACGATGCAAACAACTTGCCCTGTCAAGTTCAAGGTTCACATATAAAACTTTACCCTTTGTACAGCTAAAATTAAGCCACTGACGGCCCTCGGCAATCGCGCAGCACAACTCTATCAAAGCATAGCTTTTGCCTGCCTTAGACGGCCCTGCAATGAGCATTTTATGCCCCTGTCGCAATACATTATCAATCAGCGGTTTTTCCAGCTCCGGTAAATTATCCCAAATCTCACTAATGCTTTCCGGTTCCGGAAGATCATCGTTGACCGCCTCAATCCACTCCTGCCATTCTACAAAGCTGGCTTTGCCGATGTTGGTATCAACTAAAAACTGCTTGTGTCCCTGACGCATCACACCCGGCATTCTGCTGAGCCGCGAAGGATTACGGTTTTGGGTATCGATTTCAAGGCCGTTTTTCTTACAAACAGCGTAAAGATAATCAACACGTTTACGATATTCCGCATAGTCTGCTGCATCGATCCTAACAATAGCATGCAGCGACTTTTTCCCTGAATGTACCAGGCAGGCCACCGGCAGTTCCAGTGTCCGGATAATTTCATTCTGCTTGGCTATATCCATCTTGTCCGATTCGACCAGCGCATACCGAAATTCTGTCACATTGTCGTTTTTCACGCCTTTACCATCAAGAGGATTAAAACGTATCCATGCGCCGCACTCAGGGTTATAATCGCCAAGCACCCCGCCGATATCACCCTTACATTTATTAAGCTGCTCAATGAGCTGCCCAGAAGTCCTGTCAGAACAGCCCTTTGATGGTAAATATTTACCGTCTTTTTGCCATGATTCCGTTACATAGCCAACATTTTCCGTACTGTCGAATAAAGTTTCCAGATAAGTTACCAGTTCTTTTACCGGATCCCAGTTTTCCGGGTCCGCTATTTCCTGGCCTTCGATCCAGTTCTTATCGACCAAAACCATATCTTCTTTTTGTCCGATGATATCATCCCATGAAAGTTCATGATCTTCACGCTGCTGTGGCGTCCAGCCGTTATCCTTAGCCATTGCTACGATCGTACCACCCGTTACTGGTGCGCTGGTATCACCTCTGAACGTCTCCCATTTTTTTCGACATTCATTTGCGTAGTATCTTCCAGCATCTCGCCGGCTCCAATCATCCCACACGCTCACGCTGTAACCTTCTGCTTTCAACGCCATGCCAACATTGACCCACTCCTGATAATCAAGAACGCTCGGATCGATATAATCAAGCAGCGGCAGCAAATCCAATTTATTCTCCATGATGTTCTCCTTTATTCAGGCTTGTAAATCCGTGGATCAATGCCTGCCGGAATACGCCAGCCACCGGCAGCAATCCTGTCTATCAGTTTCTTGGCATGTTCGAAAGACCAGGTACCGACATGCCGGAACCCACGACCCTCTAAAAACCGGATCTGTTTCGGTGTCGTTAATCCTTCATTCCTGCGTTTATCCAAACGATCAAGTATTTTCGCAGCTTTACCGGCATTATCGATCTCATCTGGATTTATACCAAACTTCTCTAATGTTTTAAGTTGCTTTTCACTGGCCGGGCTCATTTCCCAACCGAATGCTGGTACATAGCTTGACAGATCCTCTGCTTGGATACTCATTTCAAACTGCAACGGATCCACCAGTTTACGCTTACGCTGTTTCATTGCTGCCAACTGTTTCGCCAAAGCTTCTTCCCGCTGGGCAACAACATCTTCAGAAGCCTGCTTTTCCACTGCTTCCAAATCTAACGGACATGCTGCGTCCTGTAATGTTTCAGTCATAGCTCTGGCCACATCTTCATTTGTCGCAATCAAATGCGCCGGTCGGCACAGTTCATGGCGTTCTGTATGCCAAAGAAAATCCAGTAGCAGCAGTTCTTTTTTATCTGGCGCCAATCTGGTACCGCGGCCCACCATCTGACAATATAAACTTCTTACTTTCGTCGGCCTTAATACAACAATACAATCAACCGCCGGGCAGTCCCAGCCTTCTGTCAAAAGCATTGAATTACAAAGTACGTTATATTTACCGGTTTCAAAATCACTCAGCACCTTTGCGCGATCATCGCTGTTACCATTTACTTCGGCAGCGCTGAAACCGATACCATTCAAAATATCCCTAAACTTTTGGCTGGTCTTGACAAGTGGTAAAAAAACTACAGTCTTTCTATCCATACAAATTTTAGCCATTTCCTCAGCAATCTGATTCAGATATGGATCGAGAGCCGTTCCCAGATCGCTGGTCTTAAAATCACCGGCCTGGGTCCCGACACCTGTCAAATCTAATTTCAGAGGAATAGTCTGAGCCTTGATAGGTGACAGATAACCTTCTTTGATAGCTTTAGGCAGCGTATATTCATAAGCAAGGCTCTCAAAACATTGCCCTAAATTACGCATATCGCCTCTGTCAGGCGTTGCAGTAACACCAAGCACCTTAGCGCTGTCAAAATGTTCCAGCACCTTCTGATAGCTATCTGAAAGTACATGATGTGCTTCGTCGACGATGATCGTATCGAAAAAATCCTTTGCAAATCCGTTTAACCGCTTCTCGCGCATCAGCGTCTGGACAGAACCTACTACCACACGATACCAACTTCCCATACAGGTATATTCAGCTTTTTCCATAGCCGATTTTAAACCTGTAGCCTGCTCGATTTTGTCACAGGCCTGCTGCAGCAGTTCAAAACGGTGCGCTAAGATCAGTACCCGGTCACCTTGTTTAACCTGTTCCTCTGTAACCTTTGCAAAGACTATAGTTTTACCGCACCCGGTCGGCAATACCAACAGGGTGCGGTTTATTCCTTTATTCCATTCGCCCAAAATAGCCTGTTTAGCTTCTTCCTGATATGGACGCAGCTGCATTAGAAAGCTCCGGGCCGAAATGCAGGAGCGGCCTGCGGTTGTCCTTGATATAAGTTTTGTTGTTGCGGTGCTGCCGGAGTAGGTGCTGTTGTCGCTGTATTTTCAGGATCATAAAAGCGTTTAATTTCGTTATACTGCTTACCATCATGCATACGGATACCGATCTTAGCCCTGCCCTTTCGACCAACCACCCGTGGCCAATCCATTTTCAAAGGTTCACCGTGTTTTTTCATCCCAATACCGATAAAGAAAGCCGAAATCATGCCTTCCGTCCGAGAATGTAAGAACAAGTTATGCCTGATACGGGCTTCGCCTTCCGGTGTTTCAACTACCAAAGTTATTACAGCTTTATTACAGGGCGGCAACTTTTCGCTGCCTTCATGACGGGCACGTTGAAACTCTAATACCTTAAATTCATAATCGCCTTCCGGCAGAATGATAAAACCGGCGCTCTCCTTTTCAATAGTATCGTCCCATCCTAATTCTCTTTCTTCTACGGGTACTGCTTGTCCTAATTGTTCAAATGCCATTGTTTTATTCTCCTTTATCTGTTAAATATTATTTAAACTACATTGATTTTCTTAAACTTAAAAAGGTATCTCCCTGTTCTCTTTGATCAAACCAAAGACATTGGGCCAGGCTCCAATCAAACAGCCCTGTACAAAATCCTCTGCGTAATTTTCAAAAGGTGTTCCCTCTGGATAATAGCCACGCTGGGCAACAACCTTTTGAATTTCTGCAAGCGTTACCCCTTCCGGCGCCATTAAATCAGCCAATGCTTTCGGCACACAACTTGGAATTACTTTTGACGTTTGTACAGCCACTGTATCACCTGATGCTGTTACAGGGATAAGCGCCGGATCTACAGATATTAGCCCAGAAGGTGTATCTATAATTGCAGTGGCACTAGCAACCGGTGCCGCAAGCGTTTCCGGCTGCATTACAACTGGCTGCAACACAGGCTGCAAAGCTTCCGTATTGGAATAGACCAGACAGCCACGAATACTTTTAAAATCAAAGGGCAATTCTTCCGGTAGATCCTGTCTGTTCTTCGCATCCCAGTTAGGATGATGTGTCGTATACATTACCCGCTCACCACCGGCGGCCTTGCATTTCTTCCCGTCCTTATCCTGTGCGATCACGATAGTCTTATAGTTGGCAAACAGCAGCATATCAGCCCACTCTTTGACCAGCGGAGCAGTCTGCGATGAAGTCTTTTTGCCAAGCTTCAGCTCATACCGATCAAAACTTCCACCTTCATTAGGCAATTCAAACTTACGCATCTGCATATGTGCTGTTAAAACAACATTGATCCCAACCTCGATCACATCAGAAAGCAGATTTAAAAAGCGTCCAAATTCTTCCCTTACAAAAATATAGCCACTGCCATAACCAAAATCCTCGATTCCATTTTTTCCATTTTTAGCACATACATGACCAACGCAAAGCTGTTCTGCCCAGTCAATCGTATCAATAACCAATGTTTTACAGCAGGTTGGATTTTTGATAACCTCTCTAACCTCATCCAGTAACATCGTCCAAGAAGTCGGCGCCGGGAATCTGGCAACATCATAGACATTCGTACTGCCTTCGGTATCGATAAACAGCGGATCCGGAAAATCAGCGGCAAAAGTAGTTTTGCCAATACCTTCAGGACCATAAACTACAACTTTTTGCGGCTTTACAATCAGCCCTCTGGTAATTTGAAACTTCATCAAAACTCACCTTTCTTCCATGTTTTTGCGCCTTCATCCGAAAGGCCGTTATCTTCTTTAACATAACCATCTTCGATAATGACCGAACACTCTTTACCACTGCTGACACGTGTAGCGATCACCTGCAGCTGTTCCTGTTCCAACCATTTACCAAATTCATTTAAAGTATCCTGGTCCATCTGCTCCAGCTTATCCATGAGCACAAAACCACAGTTAGGATTCAATTTGCGGACAATAGCAGTAGCTACTTTAAGCTGCTCACTGCCGCTCATGTTATCCCACTTATTCCCACGATAAACCAGCTCACCATTTTCAACAGACAATTCAGGTAGCGGCAGGTCTGCATTTTCCAACAACTTTAAGCGCTGCTCTCTAATATCTTCGATCGATTTTGTCAGTTCATCATATTGCTGGCTATATTCTTCAGCTTCGATTTCAGCCTTTTCCCTGTCCATATTGGCCCTGATTTTAATATTCAGGCGATCTATGTCAGAGATATTCGCTTCCAATTCTGCCGTACTTTCATCCTGTAAATCTGCGGCCGACTTACGGGCAACCGAAACTGCAGCCTCAGCTTCTTCAAGCCGGTTCTTCGCTTCGTCAAAAGCAATCTGCGCTTTAGCTAATTCTTCTTCATATTGCTGGCACATTTGCCGCTTGCGCTGGTTTTCGCCGTTCCTGGCAAGTATCGCCTGCTGCTGCCTAATTAGATCAGCTGCGGAAACGAGCTCTTTAGGAACATCGGGATACATTTCAAGCTCAGATGCATACTTTTTCTTTTGGTCAGCAATGCGTCCAACTTCATATCGCCTGTTATAAATCCTTTGTTCTTCAGCATCCAACTGGTAAAGTTTTTCACCGATCCCTATTATCTGCAAAAGAGCATTGGCCTTTTCTTTATTATTTGCATTCAAAAATTTTGGCAGATCTAAAGCAAGTTGCGCTACAAACTCATTTAAAATCTGCTGGCCGCCTTTATTTCCCTGCGGATCGATGACCTTTAAGCTGCCATTAATGCCCTTCCGCTCAACTATAAGCCCATTAGACAACTCTATATGCAGAATTGGCGGAGTAACAGATCCTTGTCGCTGCGGTTCAGAAGGTTTATATCTTTCCCCACCAAGCGTCCAGGCAATCGCATCCAGAACGCTGGTTTTACCCTGACCATTTTTACCACCGAGAATAGTCAAGCCATTCGCTGAAGGTACTAATTTTACTGCTTTAATTCTTTTAATATTTTCAAGTTCAAGACTGTTAATTTTTACTGTCATTGAAATAGCTCCTTCCTTCTATTTATGCTATAATATAATTAATACATGTTATTCACGACCTATGTATTAACCCTGAGCTGTCAGCATTGCCGTGCTGATGGCTCTTTTTTAATTCATTCCAGCAACCTTGCACCAGAGCCATAATCCGGCAAATACGCCAAACCATGTTCCGATAGCAATTACCGCAATTTGATAACTTAACTCTTTCCACATCTCACCACGCCCTTTCTAAAAACATTCCAAAGATGACCAGTGATACTGCTATCAGGATCTTAGGGAAAATTTCACTCTCAGCAAAAAAGTACCAAATATAAATCCCTAGTGTTTTCACGGTGTTTCCTCCCCCTCAGCACGACTTTTGTCCCTCTCTGCAGCATCGACTATAGCCGTCAGATAAGCTAAGTCATCAAACGAATAACCATTATCGCCCAACTCGAGTTCTAAACATGCTATGCCGCTATTAAAAGACCTTAGAGATTCAATGAAATCCTCTAAAATATGCGCTGGAATTTTACCAGAAACAGCCTGAATCGCTTTAGCGTATGAGTTTAAGCCCTTTATCTGTGTAGATCTATCGGATATCATATTAAATATTTCCTTGGGAAGTTGTTCTGGCATTAGCTACTTCACCTCCTTTCGCATCAAATTCAATTGATCTAAATACCCACCGCCATCGCAGCGTGTCTGCTTAGAAATAACAATTGGGCATTTTAATTTTTGCAACTTTTTTTGTCGAAGTTCGATTTGTTCATTAAAATAACGATCAGCGCCTTCGACTTCAATTTTATGCCGCTGTCCTATCTTAACTGCCGGAAGTGTTCCATCTCGGCACATTGCATAAACGGTAGAATATGCAAGTCCACGGGATTGTGCATATTCTTTAATTCCTGAAAACTTCATACATTAGCCTCCTATCTATTTAAAATAGAGTTACTCTGCAAAAAAAATAGCATCGTAAGGCATATCCAAAAATTCACAGATAACCTTGGCTTGTTCTATAGTCACCGTATTTTGATTAATCTCCAGCTTTCTATAGGTTTCTATATGGATACCTAATAGCTTAGCCATATCAGCTTGTGTTTTTGCTCTATATAGCCGAGCCTGTTTCAAACTAAAGCTATTCACTTTATGCACCTCCTATCTAGTTTAACTAGGATTAGTATATATCTAGTTAAACTAGATGTCAATGCTTTTTTCTAGTTTTTTTAGGTGTTTTGTTGATTTTTTTCTAGTTCAACTATATAATAGACATACAAGGTGGTGTAAACGGTGGGAATAAAAGAAAACATAAAAAGTCTTAGATTAAAACATGGCCTATCACAAAAGGAACTAGCTGATATAGCAGGTGTAAGCGACAAAGCTGTATCCACCTGGGAACTCGGCACTAACGAACCACGCATGGGCGCTATTCAAAAAATTGCTGATCATTTCGGAATATTAAAATCAGATATTATTGAAGATGTTAACTCTCGCCCGTATTACCTCAATCCTGAAGCAGCAAAAATGGCACAGGAAATTTATGATAATCCTCAATACAAAGTGTTATTTGACGCTACCAAAAAACTAAAACCCGAAAGCATTAAAGAAGTTATGAAATTTATTGATTACCAAAAAGCCAAAGAGGAAGGCGATCTCAATGAGTAGAACTATCTTATATGACTTGCCTCACGACGTTCGAGGCTTTGTTAGAGAAGATATTGATGGAGAGGCAATTTTCATCTTGAATGCCCGCTTAACGAGGGAATCCAACATGAAAACTTACCTGCATGAGCAGGAGCATTATGAAAAAGATTGTGGTAAGAACCTTTGTGTTGACGAAATAGAAGCACAAAGGCATAAATAAATTTTAGGAGTAGTTTTTGATGATTATAACTAAATGGGACGATTGGAATTTACATATGCACATATCGCCAGATCAAGTACGCCGTTGGGATGGACGACAAAACGGAGTTAATCCTAATACATTCAAAGGTCGAATTGATAGAGCTAATCTTAGTGGCATTACCGAAGAAGGTTATAAAACGACTTTAATTTCTTGTACTTGTGAAGATTTTCAAAGCCGAAGCTTGCCCTGCGGACATATTTATAGGCTTGCACGGGAACTAAAAATACTACAAACGCCTAATATAAAAAGATCTCTTGAGTTACTGGCTACATTTAAAAACGGCTTTGCAGAAGGTTGGGCTTTTGGGGTTGGAGAGTTTCACAGAGATTATTTAGATATTAAATATACTACTTATAAAGACAATGGCCAAACTTATAAAACATGGACCCAGGGCGCCGAATATCAATTTGATGTAGGTGTAATATTTTATAATAACAATCCAGAAATTTATAGAAAAGATATTTGGGCTAATGTAGGCAAGCATGCAACTATAGCATTACAAGTCCATAGCTCCACAAATAATAAATGGACCTATCTGCCTTCATACATCCCATCACCAACAGAAACTACATTACGTATAGAATCAAAATATACGTATGGGAGTATATGCTTTGATGTATTTACTTACAATCATTGTAAAGCCATTAAATTAACGCAATACTATGCTCATGCAGATGAATTTTTAAAACTTTTAAAATATGGGCACTGTTTGGGAATAAAGGATCAAGAACAAATTTTTATAGATTTACGGGACTATTTAAAATAGTATAATTTTGTACCTTTTAGGTGGTGTTTATAATGACTTTCGGTAATTGGGATGCCTCTATCCACAGTAAAATAGACCAAATTAAACGCATCAATACTGCGAAGCAAATAAAGAACAAGAATATAGTGAGCATTGATGCGCAACGCCAAACTGCTAAAATTTCAGGCTCTAGCGGAGAACTTTACGAAGTTACACTCAACCACTGTACTTGTTTTGATTTTAATGCCCAGCGCGGTCCCTGCAAGCATATCTACAAATTAGCAGCAGAGTTGGGCCTTTTACCACCACTTCCTATGTTTAATGCGGAAAAGGCCGAAACTTTTAAACAGAGTATCCCTGCAGAAGTCGACCGCTTTAAACAACAATATCTTGCCGGCGCCATTTCTGCAGATAAGTTTATAAAAATAGTAAACGCATTAAACAGCAAATGAGAAAAAAGACCGCCCGGTGCTACCAACACCGAACGGTCAACGTAACGCCTTACAGCCAACCTTTAAAAACAACACTAATTTCAGTATATTATATCAATACCTTTATCAAATCATTATATGAGTGAAATACCTTTATTTTTTCGGTTATTTTAAATGTATTTGGTTGACACCTTTATTTATTAAAGGCGTTATATTAACATCTTTAATTTTTCTTATAAAATAAAGGTATCGAAAAGAGGTATAACTATTGTATAGTGGGAAATAATTTAATTCGTGGATAAAGAAACGTCAAATTTAAGCGTTTTAATACCTTTTTTACAGTTTTTCTAACTAAATTTACGCTTTTCGTAATTTTTCTTCGGGAAATAATCGTTGACATACCATTGCCATAAATGTTACCATAGGTACAGAGCGATCTGGGAATGAGGCAACTCACACCCCCAGACAAACGATAACCTCTGTATCTTGATACAGAGGTTATTCGTCTTTTAGGAGTGATTTTATGAAGCCATTTAAGCCAAATAAAGATTTAATTAGCTTACTTATAAGCAGGAATCTCGAAGTCCCCAAGCCTGCTTTTGCTACTAGAATGTTAGACTATGAAAACTATTATTACGTTATAAATGGTTATAAAAAACTTTTCATAAATTCCACAGTTCCAAATGATTCTTATAAACCCGGCTCTTCTTTCAGCGAAATTGTAGCCCTTTACACCTTTGACCGCAGGTTGCGCGAAATTCTTCTTACAGAACTCTTGCGTGTCGAGCATGTCATAAAAAGCAGAATAGTATATGTATTTTCAGAAAGTCATGGCCACAACCATACTGCTTACTTACGACCTGAATCTTTTAATGTTAATGGTTTTACTAATTTTAAAAGAACAAATTCTATGATTTTTGATATGTTAAAGCTCATAGATAAACAACAGAAAATCCACGGCGCAGTCAAACACTATATGGATAAGTACGGCTATGTTCCTCTTTGGGTGTTGTCTAAAGTTATGACGTTTGGCAAACTAAACTCGTTTTATGCCTGCATGCTGGAGGAAGAGAAAACAAAAGTTGCAGCATCATTTAACCTAAATTCAAAAAACTTCAAAAACCTAATAGATTTTCTTGCAAACCTAAGAAATAAATGTGCCCATGGAGAACGTATTTACTGCCATTCAAAAGATACCCCAAAGCCGCGGCCGATTCCCGCACTGCGCGAACACACTTTGCTGAAAATTCCTAAAAATTCTTCGGGGCATATATACTATGGTACCCATGATATTTTAGCGCTATTAATCGCATTAAAATATTTTGTATCACCACTAAGATATGACCGACTGCTAAAAAGAATTGATTTTGCGCTGCATGAGAAATTAAAAAAGCGTCTGCACAGTATTGATATCACAGAAGTTAAACGTATAATGGGATTAAATTGTGACTGGCTAAAATTAAAATAATAAAAACGACCGCCCCTGCGCCAACAGGAACGGTCAACGTAATTGCCCCACTTCGTCGCAAGCGAGCTGATTACTATAGATATTATAGCACATCAGCTCTGCTACTGCATACTCAAATTACAGTAAAGGAGCTGATTTTTTATGCCAAAACGTAACAGAAATGGCGCTGGAAGCATTGTTTATGAACCAAAGCGAAAGAAATACAGAGCCTATATCACGGATGCTTTAGGTAAAAGAATATCCAAACGTTTCGACAGTTCTGACGAAGCTGATATGTGGCTTTCCCAAATAAAATTAGATCTATACAACAATACCTATATTCCTAAATCTAACATAACTGTAGGTGAGTGGGTCCTTGAATATCTGAGCACTTACTGTGCACCAAATATAAGAGCAAAAACCTTAATTCGGTATATGCAAACGGCTCGACATCTTGAACCCATCTCCGGCATATTACTTCAGGAATTAGATGCTAGGCAGGTACAATATTTCTATAATAATCTTCCTAAAATGTCAGATAGCAGCAAAAACAAAATACATAAACTGTTGAAAGCAGCTATAACTAAAGCACATATACTAGAGCTAGTAAAAAAGAATATTATGAATGCCATACCAGCGCCTAAAGTATCGAAACCCAAAATAGAAATATTCAAAAGAGAAGAACTGCAAGCAATATCAGACGTATTAAAAACTAATTCCACTTATAGAAGGTATTATTTATTATTTTTATTAACAATCAACACCGGCATGAGACTTGGAGAAGTTTTAGGACTAAAACGAAAATGCGTATTTGATGATTATGTTGTGATCAACAACAGCCTGCAAGATATAAATGGTAAAATGGTCGATACACCGCCAAAAACGGCCGCTGGAGAAAGAGAAATCACAATCACGAGGGATTTATCCTCTGACCTAAAAAAACGTTTTAACAGTGGGAAAATCGTTTCTTTTGATGGCTATATTTTTCAAAGCAAAAATGGAACTCCATTACGACCTAACCAAATCGAAAGAGCCTGGAAAAGTATTTTATTATTAGCTTCAGTACCGCATAAAAAATTCCACGTACTTCGTCATACGCATGCAACACAATTATTGGCGAACGGTGTACCACTTTTGGAAGTATCTAAACGATTGGGACATAGCAGAGCCAGCCACACTTTAGATCTTTATGGTCATTCTATTCCAGGTTACGATGCTTCTTTGCCGAATAAAATCTCAAAAATTTTCAATTTATAAGTTGGGTGCAATTGTGGGTGCAATTGCTGAAATTTATGTTAGGAAAATGGCATTCTACCGTAATGAAAAAATAAGCTATAAAGCCACTTAATCCTTTACAGAATGCTGTATTACAGGCTTTTTCTCGTAGTTCTCCGGAGCCGTGTGCGGTGGTTCGATTCCACTCGGGCGTACCAATGAAAAAGACAGATGCAGACTTGTTCTGCGTCTTTTTTATTTTGCATAAATCATAAAGAACGAAATATAATACTTCGTTTATTCTGGTCATATAAAACCCTGCTGCAAATTACAGCAGGGTTTATTTTCAAACGTTATATTCATATTTTTGAATCGAACCGACAGAAAAATGCACCAAATAATCAGGATAACCATCGACAGGGATCCAAAAAGAAACTACGTCACCTAATTTACCGACTTTTTTACGATAACTGGCTTCACCATTCTTCCACGCTTCTTCTGCCCTGCAGCCCTTGTGCTGTTCTAACGGCTCAACTAAAGCACACTTGTTGCCCTCTATGCGTCCTGTACTGGGTGCGACTTTATTGGCAGCAATAATATTACGCTTTTTATCAATAAGCATTGCCGACTCCGGATAATTATCCCACATCAAATGAAACGCTTTAATTACCTCTGCCTTTTCCATACCTCCAGCTCCTTTACCTTGTCTTTCTCTGCTTTCATATTACCACAAAAAAATGACTTCTGCCAGAAGTCAAAAAATATCCCACAGCTTAAGCTGCGGGATATTTTTTATTCACTATATTCAGGTTCACCAATAATATCAATTCTTTTTTTCCGGGAACGCACTTTTTCCCAATATGTAAAATAAGCTTTTGTTTCTGCCACAACTACTCCACTCAATCCCAGCAAAGCAATCAGATTCGGAATCGCCATTAAACCGTTAACGATATCAGCCAAAACCCAAATCGTTTCCAGCTTTAAAAAAGCACCGGACGCCACAAGACCAATGAAGACTAAACGATAAGGCATGATACTTTTCGTGCCAAAAAGGTATTCAATGCAGCGTTCACCGTAATAATTCCAACCCAAAATAGTAGTAAAAGCAAATAACACTAAACCTATCATCAATAAATATTTTGCCATTGCAGGGAAAGCCATTGCAAAAGCAGATTGAGTCATAGCCGCACCATTCAAATCGCCTGTCCAAACTCCGGAAACCACCAGAACCAAACCTGTCATTGTGCAAATAATGATCGTATCGATAAAAGTTCCCGTCATTGATACCAGCCCCTGCTCAGCAGGCCATTTTGTTTTTGCCGCCGCTGCTACAATCGGAGCACTGCCTAAACCGGCTTCGTTAGAAAAAATACCGCGCGCAATACCACTGCGCATCGCCAGCATAACAGTAGCACCCAAAAATCCACCAGCTGCCGCCGTAGGATTAAAAGCACTTTCAATGATAAGAGCAAATGCTGCAGGTACCTGATCTGCAAATACGATCAGTACTGCCGCTGTAGTAAGCATATAAACTAACGCCATAAATGGCACTATTTTTCCTGCTACCATCGCGATAGATTTCAAGCCGCCGATAGTTACGATTGCCACCAAAACAGTCAGAATAGCTGCCGTATACATGACCGGGATCCCTATGGAAAGATTAGTGATCTCAACGATAGCATTGACCTGTGTAAAAGTACCGCTGCCTAAACAGGCAACCATCACTCCGAATACCGAAAACATAACTGCCAGAGGTTTATATTTTTTACCAAGTCCCTGTTCAATATAATGCATCGGTCCGCCGGAAATATTGCCGTTGGCATCAACCGTTCTGTATTTCACTGCTAAAACACCTTCGGCATATTTAGTTGCCATACCGAAAAAAGCCGCCATCCACATCCAGAACAACGCTCCGGGACCACCTGCCTTGATCGCTGTAGCAACACCTACGATATTACCTGTGCCAACAGTAGCTGCCAACGCCGTACACAAGGCTTTAAAGCTATTGATATCGCCGTTGCCTGTATTTCTTGCAGTAAAAATCAATTTCAATGCGGTTGGCAGCTTTATGACCTGTAATAAACCTAATCTTACAGTCAGTAAAATACCTGTGCCAATAAGCAAAACCATTAACGGCGGTCCCCACACAAAACTATTGATAGTGTTTAAAATATCCATCATTATCCTAGCTCAACCCCTCAAATAAATTAATTTTATTTCGTTGGTATTCCACGAAAATATTAACTAACAATATCCAACAACGTTTTCTATTGTAACACAATCGGAACTTTTTTCAAGCATTCAGACAATTGTATACAAGTATTCTTCTTATTTCACCCGCATTTGTGTATACAGTATGCAATTAGTATTAAAAATAAAGAACAAAAAAGCGCACTAAAAGTGCGCTTTTTTGTTCTTTAGGAGTTATTTGAAAAATGTAAATCAAAACTCACTTTTCCAATCAGTGGAAGCCAATATACAAAGCATCTGAGTTGCATCTTAAAAGCTTCACTTCAATCTAGATTTTAAATAACCTGTTTTTTCAGTACTTTCAGAATATCCAATAATTCTTCTGCGGTATATTTGTCTTCTACCTCTTGAGGTTTAACCTCAGTATTCAAAGTTAAGCCTAAAAGTGCATCAACGCCACAGCTGAAATAATGTGAAAGTCTTAACAAAACTTTCAAATTAACACTCACACGCCCATGTTCCAGATTACTCATATGTGTTTGAGAAATACCAAGTTTTTTCGCAAGCTCTGATTGGGTAACACCTTTACGGATACGCATGATCTTGATGTTTTGTCCGATTTTTACAAAATTGGGTTCTACGCTCATAACTGCCATCTCCTCCCTGAACTGTATAAAATATAATCCCAGAAAATTTTAGAACTATATTTTTATAAAAGCTAAACATCAGGATAAAACCATTTGTTTGCTAGCTTTTCAAAATTAAACCGGTATGCAGATAAACATACCAGAAAATTATTCTGATCTTACTTAAATATCCTTATCTGTCAGCAAAATACCTGCATCAACATTCAGGACTTGCGCAATCTGCAGCAAAACTGGTACGCTGCACTGCGCTTTCCCTGTTTCTATTTTCGACAGATACGAGCGTGAGATTCCTGCCTCATCAGCTAATTCTACCTGACTTATATTTTTCATTTGTCTGTAATATTGAATTTTTAACCCTAATTGTTTAAATTTTGTCGAAAACATTTAAATCTCCATTTCCATACTAATCCAAGATGTTAATTATTTATCCCTTCTTTGCTATTCTTTATACTTTATTAATATTATTATCACATTTTATTAATATTTAGGTGTTCAGAAATAGTTAACATATGTGTTCTTTAGTGCACAGAAATAAATAAATTATATCTTTTTTTATTTTATGTGTTAATTTTTCAACTTTCATTAATTTATATCAATAAACATTTTACATTATTTAAATGCTATTCAAAAAATTACTTCATATTATGTATTCAATATTGCATTTATAATTATCAGAATAATCTGCAATAATTTTTTGATATTTTACATACATTATACAATTCATTATATTTAAATTTATTTCTAACAAAAGTATTCTTGCTGCATTGGTTATATATTATCATAATAGATATGTTTTTGTCTTAAGTTTAAGTTTCAAAATTACTTTTTATATTATTTTTATTTCTTTTTATTATTTATTTTATTTTTACATTCAATACTATCTTTTGAAATATTATATCTTTATTTACATAAAAAAGAAAAACCTCCATTTTTTTATGGAGGTTCAGTAATATATACATATTATATAGACAATAAGTCAAAAGTTTTTATTCTACTGCTTTTACTGAGCATTTAACTTTTACCACTGTTTTTAAGTATCTTAAACGGTTAGCAAATCATCTAAACTACACTTAAAAAAACCGGTAAGCTTATACAACATTTTCAGGCTTATTTTAACTTTACCATTTTCTATATTACACAAATGAGCTGCGGATACTCCTAAAAGCTTAGCCAATTTAGCCTGACTGATACCTTGACGTATCCTTTTAATTTTTATATTAATACCTATCGTTTTATAATCAGGTTCTTCCACTTTCTTACACCTCTTTACTTTTTCTTAACTTAATAACTGCTCCCATCTGTCAACAGTTCCCCTGGATCAATATCGAGTACTTTTGCGATCTGTATCAAAACAGCCAGACTGTAACGCACTTTCCCTGTTTCAATTTTAGAAAGATATGAACAGGAGATACCAGCCTTTTCCGCTACTTCCATCTGTTTCAATGCCTTTCTTTTTCTGTAATAGGCTATTTTCAATCCTATTTTTTTGAATTTCTTGCTAAACATAATTTCACCAACCACACTTTTATTCTTCTGTAATATTAATTACATCAATTTTATTATATCCAGCTATTCATTTTTATGTTTTCAATAATAGTTCAAATATGTGCACTATAATACATAATCGCGTTAACATTATTTGAAAAATCCCTGTCATTTATGTCATAAAAGTATTTCGCTTGATCAGACAATAAAAAAAGCCCTGCTTCAGCAGGGCTAAAATATCAGTCTTTTATTCTAATTTAAAATTAAAAATATCTGCAACCTGGCTAACAGGAATGATAAACTCGATCGTTCCGGCAGCATACGGAGCAACAGCATAAGGCGGATATACTATAACAAGATCAGCATTATCCGTAATATAAAAATTTTCTGTTCCGTTCACTTCTACTTTTTTATCAAAAAATCCCTTTAACTGCTGTTCGTCTGCCACCTGTTTTGCAACAATGGCATTCAAACGCGGCAGATAATTGCTGCCAGCTTTAAACATATCGCCTAAACTCAGTAATTTACCGTTTTTTAAATTTACGTTGATCGTATCCAAATATGTATTCGGATGGGCACCACCCAAATAATCCATATAAGTTTGTTCTAAAGAAAGTAACTCTTCACTGTTAAAACGCACTTGATATCTGCCGTCAAACGTATACTGTTTGACATGAGAACCGGCTTTATGAGCTGCCTGCGCCTGATTTTGCAGTTGACGATTGATAAAGCCTGCTATATCAGTCACAAACTCACGGCTCGCCTTCGCACCACCGTAACCATCAAACTCAGGATAGTAATTTTCCTGTAAACTCAGTCCATTACTTCCTCCGGGCAAATAAGCATACAACTTTTTCACAATATTAAAATCAATTGCCATATTCACTTTGTCATCAACTTCTGCACCGCCTACGGCGCCTTTCACAACAGGGATATTAACTGTTACTCCGCCAGAACGTATTTTTTGATCAGTAATCTGAGGTTCTGCAGCCCATGCTGAAACAGCTATCCCCAAAGCCATGACTCCTGCCACACCAGCAGTTATAAATTTCCGCGACATCTTCATCTGTTGCACCTCCAAGAATAGTTATACTATTAGTATAACATTATTAAATGTCAAAAGAATGTCTTTTCAAAAAAAATCCCCCGTTTAATCGGGGGATTTTCATCTTTTATTCTAAGATACGCATTCTATCCGAACCGGATATAACTTCTTTTTCATCAGGCTCAGCTGTTTTAGCGCCAAACGGCATTTGCGCAATCAAACGATACTGATCTGGGATATTGAATACTTCTTTTACTTCCGCATCAATAATTGGATTATAATGCTGCAGATTGGCACCTAACCCCTCCTCTTCTAAAGCTGTCCAGATAGCAAACTGCAGCATGCCGTTAGCCTGATCTGCCCAAGTTTTAAAATTTGCCGCATAAGTAGGAAAATTACTGGCAAAAGTTTCTGTAATGCCTTCATCATCAAAATACAAAATAGTACCATACCCTGCTGCAAAACTATTGATTTTAGCTTCAGTAGGCGCAAATTTTTCAGCCGGTACACGTTCACGCAAAGTTCTCATAACAATATCCCAAAAATTTTTATGAGCCTGCTCAAACAATACTACAACACGGGCGCTCTGACAATTAAAGGCCGAAGGAACATCCTCCAACAGCATTTCTATCAGTGCTACAATTTTATTTTTGGGAATCGGAGAAGTGTTGGTAATACTGTAAACGCTGCGGCGTTCATGAATACTGGAAAGAAAAGTTTTTTTCATAATTATGCCTCCTTACTATAAATACTCTTTTATTGCTAATTTGACTTTACTACAAAGCCAGGAGAAATGCAAATTATCAAAAAAACCTCTTTAAGGGCTTCCCTGCTGGTTTGTTACTTTTGTAAAACATTATGAAAGCAATTATTCCTAAAAATCAAATAAAAAAAGCATATCCAAGTTTCTTGGATATGCCTGATTTCTGGTGGGCGCTGACGGGATCGAACCGCCGACATTCTGCTTGTAAGGCAGACGCTCTCCCAGCTGAGCTAAGCGCCCGAATGGTGACCGGTAGGGGAATCGAACCCCTGATACCGCCGTGAAAGGGCGGTGTCTTAACCGCTTGACCAACCGGCCAAATTTTGGTGACCCATGTAGGCCTCGAACCTACGACACCCTGATTAAGAGTCAGGTGCTCTACCAACTGAGCTAATGGGCCGTCGTAATGTTGCTTATATAGAATACACGAAAATGGAAAGTTTGGCAAGAGTTTTTTCGCTGTTTTTCTAATTTTTCCTAAAACCGCAGGAAGCTGTTTTAAAAAAACGGTAAAATTGTGTATACATGTGGAAAGGATTGACGCTGACGTGTTAAAGAAGGTAAAATAAAAACAGTTAGCTTGTTGAACTAAATGAAGGCTTCCCCTAAAAATTTTTTGGAGGATTAAAACATGAAATATGATATCGCAATTATCGGTGGCGGTCCGGCGGGCCTGTCGGCGGCTATTACTGCCAGCAGTAAAGGACGGAAGGTAGTGGTGTTTGAGGCTCACGGTTTCAGTCCCCGTCTGCGCAGTGTCGAGCTTATCACAGATTATATGGGCTGTCCCGATATTTCCGGCAATGAGCTGATGGACAGGTTCATCGAGCATGCACGCCATATCGGTGCGGAGATTATCGAAGAAAAAATAGTTTCATTAAAAGAGAAAGCCGGTTATTTTGAACTGGGTACGCCTAACAGCCAGTATAATGCCGATACGGTAATTCTTGCTACGGGTATTTCCCGTTCCAGCCTGCTGCCGGGCGAAAAAGAATTTTTAGGCCGCGGCGTAAGCTACTGCGCCAAAGTCGACGGCGCCGAATACAAAGGTAAGCGCGTTGCTGCGATCGCCACTGTTCCTGATGCGATGGAAGAAATAGAATATCTGGCTGATATCTGCAGTGAAGTAATTTTTATTCCCCGTTTTCAGGGCTTCGTAGCTCCAAAACGCAAAAATGTAACGGTGGTCCTGGATCAGCCGACTGATATTACCGGTACCGACAGAGTAACCGGGCTGCATACCACTGGTGAATTTTTCAGTGTCCAGGCAGTCTTTATGTTCCGTGCTTCTGATCCGCTCAACAGCTTTTTGCCGGGTCTGCAGATGCGCGGCCGTTCTGTTCTTGTCGACGACCAGGCTGAAACAAGCATCGAAGGCGTTTTCGCCGGCGGCGACTGCACCGGTCAGCCCTGGCAGGTCAATCGTGCGGCCGGTCAGGCTCAGAAAGCCGCTATCAGCGCGATCAATTATCTGGCCAAACGTGACGGTTTGATTGAAACTTTTAAAGAATACAGCTGATTTTAAACTGAATAACAGTGATTTTACGGGCACGCCGATGTTCTTCGGCGTGTTCTCTTTCATATTATGGTAAATTGTGCTAAAATAAAGTTTACGAAGTAATTCAACATTTGGAGGAATGAATAATGTTAGATATGAAATTTGTTAGGGAAAATCCTGAATTGGTTATGGACGCTATGCGTAAGCGTAACGCCAATGTGAACCTTGACGAATTTTTGGAATTGGAAAAGAAACGCCGTGAATTGACCCTGCAGGTCGAGGCTCTTAAAAGCCAGCGCAACGCAGCTTCTCAGGAAATCGGCAAAATGAAAAAAGCCGGTGAGAATGCAGATGCGCAGATGGCCGATGTCCGTGCCCTGGGTGATAAGATCGCGGAAGATGATAAAGAGCTGAAGGATATCGAAGCCAGATTAAAAGAAATTCTGATGACGATTCCGAATATGCCGGCAGCAGATACACCTGTTGGCAGCAGTGATGCCGATAATCCGGTAGTGCGTACCTGGCGCGAACCAGCTAAATTTGCTTTTGAGCCTCAGGCTCATTGGGATATCGGCGAAAAATTGAATATCCTCGATGTTGAACGTGCCGGCAAGGTTTCCGGCGCCCGCTTTACTTTTTACCGCGGACTCGGTTCCCGGCTGGAACGTTCCGTAATCAATTTCTTTCTGGATATCCATACCGGTGAAAACGGCTATACGGAATTTTTCCCGCCGTTCATCGTCAATAAAGACAGTATGCAGGGAACAGGCCAGCTTCCTAAATTTGCTGAAGATATGTTCAAACTGGAGGGGCTGGATTATTACCTGATCCCTACTGCCGAAGTTCCGATCACGAATCTGCACCGCGACGAAATTTTAAGCGGCGACGATCTTCCGCTGTGTTATACTGCCTACAGCGCCTGCTTCCGCGCTGAAGCAGGCAGTGCCGGCCGCGATACCCGCGGTCTGATCCGTCAGCATCAGTTTAATAAAGTAGAACTGGTAAAATTCACCAAGCCGGAAGATTCCTGGGACGAATTGGAAAAACTGACGGCTAATGCCGAAAAGGTGCTGCAATTATTGGAACTGCCGTATCGTGTCGTGCGTCTTTGCACAGGTGATATTGGGTTCAGTTCTGCTGCAACTTATGATTTGGAAGTGTGGCTGCCGGCGGCTAACTGCTATCGTGAAATTTCTTCCTGCTCCAATTTCCTTGATTTCCAGGCTCGCCGCGCTAACATCCGTTTCCGCCGCGACACTAAATCCAAACCGGAATTCGTACATACCCTGAATGGTTCAGGTGTGGCGGTAGGACGTACTGTTGCCGCTATTCTCGAGAATTACCAGCAGGCAGACGGCAGCGTTATCGTGCCGAAAGTCCTGCGGCCTTATATGGGCTGCGACGTTATCGAAGCACCTAAAAAATAAGTAGTTTTTGCAAACCCCTGCTTTTAATAAGCGGGGGTTTTCCATATTTAGGTATTTTGTGTTGTCAAATCAGCATAGATTACTATATTTAGTAGTGACTTATTTAGTAAAAAAATATTAAAAATCCTAAAAAACCAGTAAAATTTTAGTAAAAACAGACGTTAAGCGTGATTATCACGGTTTTGCCTGAAACTCCTCAAATTTTTTTCAATTTCTTTCATTTTCCTATTGTACTTTCAGTAATTTGTGGTAAAATCATATGAGTAAAATCAATGCTAAAGCAAGGGGAGAGTGGATATGAAGAAGGACATCTTTTTTCAACTTAGTCAAAATGCTGCAGAAAGGATGGCAGAGCGCTTTGGAACGCCGCTGCTGGTACTTTCTTTAGAACAAATAGAAAAGAACTATCGCTTTTTGAAAAAGCACTTGCCGCGTGTGCAGCTTTACTATGCGATCAAGGCCAATCCGCATCAGCGGATCTTGGAACTGCTGCGTGACCTGGGTTCCTGCTTTGATGTTGCCTCTGACGGCGAGATCAGAACTCTGGCAGCAATGGGTATTGACGGCGAGCGTCTGATTTACGCCAATCCTATCAAAACCGGCGGCGGTCTGCAGGCCTGCTGTGACGTCGGTGTACATAAAATGACTTTTGACAGCGAAAGTGAAATCGTAAAAATGGCACAGGGCTGCCCCGGTGCTACGGTGCTTCTGCGTATCCGTATCGACAATTCTTCCGCACATGTAGATTTGAATAAAAAATTCGGCGTAGGCCGCGAACGCGCAGTAGAACTACTGCAGGCAGCACAGGCTGCCGGTCTTGACGCCGCCGGCGTTTGTTTCCATGTCGGCAGCCAGACGATGAGCGCCGATCCATATCTGAATGCGCTTGATCTGGCCCGCGAGATTTTTGAAGAAGCTGCCGCTGCAGGGATGCAGCTGCGGATCTTAGATATTGGCGGCGGATTTCCGATTCCCGAACCCAAGGTGCGTTTTAATTTAAAAGAAATGCTTAAACAGATCAACGCCCGTCTGGACGAAGATTTTCCCAATGTAGAGATCTGGGCGGAACCGGGACGTTTTATGTGCGGTACGGCTGTCAACCTTATTACCAGCGTCATCGGTGTTACTGAACGCGGCGGTCAGCCCTGGTATTTCCTTGATGATGGTTTATACGGAACTTTTTCCGGCGTTATTTTTGACCAGTGGGACTTTAAGCTGATCAGCTTTAAAGAAGGAGAAGAAGTGGAAGCCACTTTTGCCGGTCCCAGCTGTGATTCGCTGGATATCATGTTCCGCGGCAAACTGACTGTGCGCCAGGAGGTAGGCGATCTGCTGCTGGTTCCTTCCTGCGGCGCTTATACTTCGGCTTCGGCGACGACCTTCAACGGTTTCAGTAAAGCCAATTTTATCGTTTGGGAAGATTTAAAAGACGAAATCGAGCCGCAGCCGCAGGCTGCTATGGTTGGCTGAACAACAGAATATCTTTGCTCCGGCTGTTTGCAGCCGGAGTATTTTTATTGCGGTGAGCAGGCGGTTGCAGCGGTAGTTTGACGAAGCGTTACAATTGCTTGTAACGCCTTGCTGCTTGTGATAAAATGTAAAGATAACATGGATAAGTGTTTGTATTTATCGTGGAGGCTTTCTTTTGCAGGCAGATCAGAAAAAAATGCCGCTTGTAGCGGCCATGCTCAAATATAAAAAAGAACAGGTCTATCCTTTCCACACGCCGGGACATAAAGGCGGCCGCGGAATGGAACCGCTTCTGGCTGGCGAGCTGGGAGCAGGCGCATTGCAGATGGACGTTTCGCTGATGGCGGAGCTGGATGACATCCATTGTCCTGAAGGCTGTATTGCCGCAGCGCAGACCCTGGCCGCACAGCTTTACGGCAGCGACCGCTGTTTTTTTGCTGTTAACGGTACGACGCAGGCCATTCAGGCAATGCTGATGACTGCTGTCAAACCGGGCGGTAAAGTTCTTATTCCCCGCAATGCTCACCGCAGTGTTGCCGGAGGGCTGCTTTTAGGTGATCTGGAACCGGTATACGTATTACCGCAGTTTGATGCGGTTTTTGGTATCAACACGCAGGTCACTGCCGGGCAGATCGACGAAGCTCTGCAAAAAGATCCTTCTATTAAAGCAGTGTTTCTGACCAGCCCTAATTATTACGGTCAGGCTGCTGATATTAAAACGATTGCTCAAATAGCCCATAAATATGGTGCTGCACTATTGGTAGATGAAGCGCACGGCCCGCATCTTGGCTTCAGCGAATTATTGCCGCCTTCGTCTATGGAGTGCGGCGCGGATGCCTGCGCGCAAAGCACGCATAAAATTTTGGGTGCTATGACGCAATGCTCGATGCTGCATGTGCAGGGTCGGCGCCTTGATTTAAAGCGGGCTGCTGATGTTATGAGTCTGCTGACGACAACCAGCCCCAATTATCTGCTGATGGCGTCTCTGGACGCGGCGCGTTTCCAGCTGGCGACAGGCGGCAGGCAGATGGCGGCACAGGCTGTGGCTGCGGCAGACAGATTGCGGCGGCTTTTACAGACCTTCAAGGGGCTGAAGCTGCTGACGGCTGATTGTGCCGGCAGTAACGGTATTGCCGGGTTTGACAGCACCAAGGTGACGGTCAATGTAGCCGCCTGGGGTTATACAGGTATTGAAGCCGGGGAAAAACTGCGGCAGGCAGGTGTTGCCGTAGAACTGACAGATGCCGATAACGTGTTATTTTTAGTTACCTATAGCGACGGCGGCGCTGATTATGATGCCGTACTCGCTGTGATACAACAGGTTTTTACCGAACTGGAAAAAAACAAAAAAACGCCGCGCCGTTTGACGGTCAGCCCACAGCTTCCTGCACCGCAGCAGGTGATGTCTTTACGGCAGGCATTCGACAGCGCGAAGACCAGCATACCTCTGTGCCGTGCGGCCGGAAAAATCTGTGCCGAGCAGGTAAGCTTTTATCCGCCCGGCATACCGGTACTTTTGCCGGGTGAGCTGATTACAGAAGCGATCATCGCTTACTGTGAAAATATGAAAAACTTGAACCTGCCGGTCAGCGGACCCGCTGACGGCAGCTTGAGGGAAATACGAGTGGTGTTTTGATGAACAAAGGGTATTTTATCACATTGGAAGGCCCCGACGGCAGCGGCAAAAGCACGCAGCTGGAGCTGATCGCAGAGTACCTGAGGCAGAACGGACGAGAAGTTGTCTGCACCCGTGAACCGGGAGGCAGCGAAGCTGCTGAACGCCTGCGTCAGCTGGTGCTTGACCCGCAGCTGGCCATAGACGCGCGTACAGAAACTTTGCTGTATCTGGCAGCACGTGCTGATCATTTAGATAAGGTCGTGCGTCCGGCGTTAGCGTCCGGAAAAATCGTGCTTTGTGACCGTTTCAGCGATTCGACACTGGTTTACCAGGGCTTTGTTCGCGGTCTGCCGCTGCAGGAGCTGCTGCAGCTGAACACTTTTGCAACGGGCGGGCTGGAACCAGATTTGACGCTGCTGCTGGACGGAGATCCTCTGCTGCTTGCAGGCCGCAGGTCGCAGCGCGGTGTGACCGACCGTTTTGAAAACGAAGGACTTGCTTTTCAGCTCAAGGTAAGGCAGGGATTTGTCGAACTCAGTAAGGCCTATCCACAGCGGATCAGGGTCATTGATGCTTTGCAGGAACAGGAAAGCGTACGCGGCTGTCTGATAAGCGAGTTGGAGGCTTTACTTAAAGGGTAAGCGAGGAAAGGATGCCTATGTGGGACGATATTCTGGGACATGAACAGAATAAGGAATTTTTAGCCAGGCTGCTGCAGCCGGGTAACAGGCCGCATGCACTGCTTTTTTACGGCCCGGAAGGTATTGGTAAAAAGCAGCTGGCCTTGCGTTTTGCTAAAACATTCCTGTGCCAGAAGCCGGACGAACATCCCTGCGGCAGGTGCGAATCCTGCCGTCTGATCAATCTGGCAGAGCACAGCTTTGCCCATCCTGATTTTATTCTGGTGGAGCAGGAAGCTCCCGGGAAAGACCTGAAAATAGAACAGATCAAGGAAATGAGCAGGCAGGCCGCCTTTGCGCCTGCGCTTTCAAGCCATAAGGTATGCGTCATCGACGCTGCTGACAGGATGACGGTAGAAGCGGCGAACAGCCTTTTAAAGCTGCTCGAAGAGCCGCCGCCAAACTGGATGTTTATTCTGGTTGCGTCGCGGCTGGAACGCCTGTTGCCGACGATCCTTTCGCGGGTCATTCAATTACGCTTTGACCAGATACCCCTGGCACTGACACAGGAGGCTTTGAACAGGCTCGGGCTGGAACGCCCGGAACTGCTTGCCCGCCTGGCAGGCGGTTCGCTTGGCGCTGCTGTCAATTTGGCTGCTGCAGATGCCGTCAGCTATCGCGATCAGGCTTTGGAATTTCTGGAAGCCCTGCCGCTGGCGCAGCCCATGCGGTATGTAGCTTCGCAGCCATGGCTCGAAAGCTATGACAAACAGGGCGGTTTATTATTTACGGAAATGCTGCTGTTTTTAGCCCGGGACGTTTTGCTTTGGCAAAACGGACTGGAGGAACAGATTTATAACTGTGACTGCACAGATAGATTACGGCGTTTGGCCGCCTCATGGCCCGCTTCGCATTTGAAGCAGGCGGCGGACATCGCCCAGCAAGCATATCAGGCCATCGAAAGCAATGCCGGCGCCAAGCTGGTTTTGGAAACGGTGGTACTTAAAACAGACATACTTCGGAAGGAGGAGAGATAGTGCCAACAGTTGTAGGTATAAGATTCAAAAAAGCAGGTAAAATATATTATTTTGATCCCGCACTCAGCAGCGTAGCCCAGGGGGATCATGCCATTGTCGAAACTGCCCGCGGGGTAGAATACGGCGAAGTAGTAGTAGGGCCGCGCGAGGTCAGCGACAGTGAGGTGGTTTCGCCTTTGAAACCGGTGCTGCGCAAAGCTACTGATGAAGATGCCCAGAAAGTCGAAGAAAATATCGTACGCGAGAAAGAAGCTTTCAATATCTGCCTGCGTAAGATCACTAATCACGATCTGCCGATGCGTCTGATCGATGTGGAATTTACTTTTGACGTCAATAAAATTATATTTTATTTCACAGCCGAAGGGCGTATAGATTTCCGCGAGCTGGTCAAAGACCTGGCCGCTGTGTTTCGTACCCGGATCGAGCTGCGCCAGATCGGCGTGCGCGATGAAGCGAAAATGCTGGGTGGGATCGGCAGCTGCGGCAGGCCGTTGTGCTGCTCTACTTTTTTAGGTGACTTTGAACCGGTATCGATCAGAATGGCTAAAGATCAGAATCTGTCGCTGAATCCGGCGAAGATTTCGGGTATCTGCGGTCGTTTGATGTGCTGCCTGAAATATGAAAACCATATGTACTGCTGCAAAGAAGGCGGCTGTAAACGTAACTGCGGCAATGACCGTGTCGAGATCCCAAAATTGGGTTCGCTGGTAGTAACGCCGCTGGGAGAAGGCAAAGTAACAGGCATCAACCGCGCTATGCGTACGGCTTCCGTGCAGCTGACGCCCGATAACGTTATCCAGGTAGAATGGGACGAGATCGTTGATGCTTCCAAGGCCGATCCGATCTGAAATGAGTAAAGCTACAGAACGCTGCGATTCCCTGCCCGGCTGTAATTATGCGATCTGGCAGGACTCGGAAGAATTTTGTTTTACGACGGATGCTGTTTTTCTGGCAGCTTTCCCGCATTTGGTCAGGCAGGCCCGTGTTTTGGAACTTGGCGCCGGTACAGGGGCCATCAGCCTGCTGCTGGCAGCACGCGGTGCGGCTCAAGTAGTAGGCGTTGACTGTAATCCTCATGTAGTAGAGCTGATGCGCCGCAGCATTGCGGCTAACGGGCTGGAGGAATGTGTCAGTGCCGAGCTGGCCGATCTGCGGGAGCTGAAAGCGCTTTATCGTTCGGAAAGTTTCGATCTGATCGCCGCTAATCCGCCCTACCGCAACAGCGGTAAGGTTCGACGGGTAGCGACTGCGGCCTGCCATGAACTGACGGCAACGCTGGAGGATTTCTTCCGCGCCGCCGCCTATCTGGTCAAATATCGAGGGCGTTTTGCCATTGTGCAGCTGCCCGAACGGTTTACGGAATGTATGGAACTGGCGCTTAAATATGGTCTGCAGCCGAAAAAACTGCAATGGGTACATGCCTTTGCGGATAAGCCTGCCTGGATCTTTCTCATGGAAATGGTCAAAGGCGGCAGTTACGGACTGGAGGTTTTGCCGCCGCTTATTATGTATAATGAGGACGGCAGCCACAGCAAACAGACTTTGGAGTATTACGGTATGGCGGAGGAGGCAGAATAATGGCAGGAATTTTATATTTGTGCGCGACGCCGATCGGCAATCTGGAAGATATGACGCCCAGGGCGCAGAGAATGCTGGCCGAGGCGGATATTATCGCTGCCGAAGATACCCGTCATACACTGCAGTTATTGAACCGTTTCAATATCAAGGGACGGCTGGTACGCTATGATGAGCACAGCAAAGAACGGCAGGGAGCTTATCTGCTGGACGAACTGCTGTCCGGAAAAAATATCGCTTTAGTCAGTGACGCCGGGTTTCCCGGTATCGCTGATCCGGGTGAACAACTGGCCAGGCTGGCGATCGATGCCGGCGTGCAGGTAGTGCCTGTACCTGGTGCCAACGCCGCGTTATGCGCGCTCATTGCTTCAGGTCTGCCTGCCTCACCGTTTTTTTTCGGCGGATTTCTGCCCAAGAGCAAAAAAAACAGGCGGCAGCAGCTGGAAGAATGGCAGTATCTGCCGGCTACGGTTATTTTGTACGAAGCGCCGCACAGGATCGAACAGGTGCTGCAGGAAGTGCTGGAGGTCTGGGGGGACAGACAGCTGGCAGCAGCTCGTGAGCTGACCAAGCTGCATGAGGAGTTTTTCCGGGGCACGGTCAGTCAGTGCCTGATCTGGCTGCATGAAAATAAGCCCCGCGGTGAATTCTGCCTGGTCATCGCCAGAGGCCTGGAACAGCCGCAGCCTGCGCAGGAAGCAAAGGATCCGCTGGCGCAGGTACAGGAACTGCTGGCTCGCGGCGTCGATAAAAAAACGGCGCTGGCGCAGGTTGCTAAAGCAAATAAGATTCCCAAACGGGAATTATATAATAAATTAATTTCAGAAGAAGAAGGGATCAACATATGACAAAACCAACGTTTTATATCACCACCCCGATCTATTATCCCAGCGATAAACTGCATATCGGTCATGCTTACTGTACGACTATCGCCGATACCGTGGCCCGTTATCATCGTGCCAAGGGCGAAGACGTCTTTTTTCTGACCGGCAGTGACGAGCATGGTCTGAAGATTCAGCGTAAAGCTACGGAGATGGGTGTTGCCCCGATACAATATGTTGACGAGATCATCGCAAATTTCAAACTTTTATGGCAGCGCCTCAATATCACCAATAACGATTTTATTCGTACCAGCGAAGAACGCCATCATAAGGTTGTGCAAAGTATTTTGCAGAAAATCTTTGAACAGGGCGATATTTATAAAAAGAATTATGAAGGCTGGTACTGTGTACCCTGCGAATCCTACTGGCTGGAGCGTCAGCTGGTCGACGGCAAATGCCCCGACTGCGGCCGTCCGGTAGAGCGTATGGAAGAAGAAAGCTATTTCTTTAAGCTTTCCAAATATCAGGACCGTCTGCTGGAATATATCGAAACTCATCCCGACTTCATTCAGCCTGTGGCACGCCGCAACGAGATGATCAACTTCATCAAACAGGGACTGGAAGATCTGAGCATCACCCGCACCACCTTCGACTGGGGCATCCCTGTGCCTTTTGACAACAAACACGTTGTCTATGTCTGGTTTGACGCGCTGCTCAACTACTTTACCGGTATCGGTTATGGCAGTGATCCGGAAAAATTCAATAAATACTGGCCTGCTAACCTGCATCTGGTCGGCAAGGAGATCGTGCGTTTCCATACTATCATCTGGCCGATCATGCTGATGGCTATGGGTGAAGAACTGCCGAAACAGGTTTACGGACATGGCTGGCTGGTAGTTGAAGGCGACAAAATGTCCAAATCCAAGGGCAATGTCATTGATCCTCTGGCGCTGATCGACGAATTTGGCGCTGATGCTATCCGTTATTTCCTGCTGCGCGAGATCAACCTCGGCAGTGACGGCAATTTTTCGCGCGACGCGCTGATCACCCGCATCAACGCTGATCTGGCCAATGACCTTGGCAACCTGCTGCACCGGACGGTCAGCATGATCGAAAAATATCACGGCGGCGTGATCCATAAAACCGCCTGCAGTGATCCTCTTGATGACGAGCTGATCGCCCTGGTCAATGAAACTGTTGCGAAATATCAGGACGCTATGGACCATATGGAAATCAACACGGCGATCAAAGCTCTGTGGGCGCTTATCAGCCGTGCCAATAAATACATTGATGAAACAGGCCCCTGGCTGCTGGCAAAAGATCCCGCCAAAGCAGCGCGTCTGGAAACAGTTATGTATAATCTGGCAGAGGTATTGCGCATCGTCGCTATCCTTACAAGTCCTTATATTCCTTCTACCAGTCCCAAGATCTATACCCAGCTGGGCCTCACTGCTCCCGAGCAGTTCCTGCTGGCCGATACCGCCTGGGGCGGGCTGCCTGACGGCACCAAAGTGCAGAAGGGTGAGCCGCTGTATCCGCGTATCGAGATCACTGAAAGCGGAGAAACTGTTATCGCCGCTACCAAAAAGGCTGCTCCGGCCGCTAAACAAGCAGTTAAGGCCGAAGTAAAAGCTGAGGCCAAAACGGAAAGCAAAGCCGCGGCAACAGAAGAAATAACTATCGATGATTTTATGAAGATAGATCTGCGCGTAGCTACCATTACCGCAGCAGAGCGCGTACCTAAAACCGATAAGCTGATGAAGCTTGAGGTCAGGATCGGCGAAGAAGAACGTACCATCGTTTCCGGGATCGCGCAGCATTATACTGCCGAAGAGCTGATCGGCCGCAATGTTATCGTGATCGCCAACCTGAAAGCTGCAAAACTGCGTGGGATCGAATCCCGCGGGATGCTGCTGGCCGCCTCTGACGGAGAAGGTAAGCTGGTGCTGGCTGATGCCCCCGATATCGCTTCCGGGAGCAAGGTGAAATAAGATGTCACGTACAGGACTATTCGATTCCCATGCCCATATGGACTCGGACTATTTTACCGATGACCGCGACGCGCTGCTTACACAGCTGCAGGAAGAACTGGACGGGATCATCAATCCCGGCTGTGATGAGATCACGTCGGGTTTCGCTGTAAGTTTAGCTGAAAAATATGATTTTATGTATGCCGCTGTGGGCTGGCATCCTGAAGACCTTGAGGGTATTTTGGATAACAGCTATCTTGACGAGCTGGCAGCCTGGGCCGTCCACCCCAAGGTAGTAGCCATCGGCGAGATCGGCCTCGACTATTACTGGAAGGGCAACGAGCCGAAGGACGTGCAGAAGCGCCGTCTTTTAGAACAGCTCGATCTGGCCAAACAGTTCGACCTGCCGGTGATCATTCACGACCGCGATGCGCACGGCGATATCCTGGAGATCTTCCAAAAAGAAGTCACAGGTGTGCGGGCAGTGTTCCACTGCTATTCCGGCTCACTGGAAATGGCGAAGGAACTGCTTAAGCGAGGATTTTATCTTGGTTTTGGCGGCACCTCTACTTATAAAAATGCCGCAAAAGTGCGCGAGGTCCTGCAGTATGTGCCGGATGACCTGCTGCTGTTTGAAACAGATTCACCTTATCTGACGCCGGTGCCTTATCGCGGCAAGCGTAATCAGCCGGGTTATACCGAGCTGGTGGCACGCAATGCGGCCGAAGTGCGCGGCACGACCTTTGAAGCGCTGGCAGTGCAGACTACTAAAAATGTCAAAACTCTTTTTAATAAAATAAAATAAAATACAAACTGCCTGTTTGTTTTTCGCAAACAGGCAGTTTGTATTTTAAGGCTGTTATTTTCCAGAAGTCAAAACAAGTATCTGTGTCCACAGTAGTTTTTACGTTTTTGTTTTTTGTGCAAAAGCTTATGTGTGTTTAAGGGCGACAGTTTGACAGAAAATTTTTCTTTATGGTAAAATTATACGTCTTTAAAAGGAGGTACAATTTATGCCTAATAGAAAATCATTATATAGAGCAATGGAAATTTTGCCGCTGCTGTTAGTGGTAGTTTTAGTTTTCAGCGCTATTTGTTTGGCCAACAGCAAAGAAATAGTTTTGCGTTACGACGGGCAGGAAAAAGTAGTGACCACTATTCTTGAAGATCCCCGTTCTATTTTGGAAGAGTCCGGCGTCAAGGTCGGCAAAGAAGACCGGATACTGATCTCTCCGGCAAATGCCGAAAAAAAGACCAGGGAAGTTATTGAGCTGAAACGCGCCCTGCCTGTAACGATCGAAAAATATGGCGTCAGCAAAAAATTCTATACCGGTAAAGCAACTGTCGGCGAGGCGCTGGATGCCCTGGCGATCAATTATGAAGGCAAAACAGTCTATCCCGCTGTTGATACGCCGATCACTTCCGACCTGGAGATCCATATTTTAGGGCGTTTTGATGAGCTGCATGAAGAAGAGCAGCCGATCGAGCCGCCTGTGGAGTTTGTTGATAATCTGGAAAAGCCGTATGGTGAGAATAAGGTGCTGGAACCGGGCGTACCCGGCAAGATGAAGGTGACCAGAAAAACTACTCTTAAAGACGGCCTGTTCCAAACTCATATCATCAGCAAGACAGTGCTGGAAGAGCCTAGACGTGAGCTGGTAGAGCGCGGCATGGCCCGTTCTATCGAAACTTCGCGCGGGCGGATGCGTTATAATAAAGTTATGACCATGGAAATCACCGCCTATACCTTGGGTGAAGGCAGCGGTACCGGACGAACTTCGATAGGACTGGTGCCTTACGAAGGTATTGTGGCCGTTGACCCGCGGGTTATCCCGTATTATACTAAACTGTATATCCCCGGTTATGGCATTGCCATGGCCGGCGATACCGGCGGCGCTATACGCGGCAATCGGCTGGACGTGTTTATGCACGACTGGCACAGAGCCATTCAATGGGGACGCCGTACCTTAGACGTATATATCTTAGAGTAACGGAGGCGCGGACTTGCTGAAAGAAGTTCTCGTAGTAGAAGGAAAAATGGATACAGTGGCTATCAAACGCGCCCTGGAAGCCGATACCATCGAAACAGGCGGTTTTACCTTAGCGCCATATACCCTGCGGCAGATCGAAGCCGCATATAAAAAGCGGGGCATCATTATCCTAACTGACCCGGACGGTGCCGGCGAACGTATCCGCCGCTTTCTGACGCAGCGCTTTCCCGAAGCGGGGCAGGCCTTTGTACCTAAAGCGGACGCTACGGCGCACAATGATGTGGGCATCGAGCAGGCTCAGCCTGAGGCGATCCTGGCAGCGCTGAGTAAGGTGCGCCACCATGAATATAAGCCTGACAGCGAATTTACCAGCCAAGACCTGTGGCAGAACGATCTGGCCGGAACAGACAGTGCGGCGTATCGCCGTGATAAAATGGGCGCTTTGCTGGGCATCGGCTACGGCAACGCCAAAAGGTTTTTAGAGCGGCTCAACAGCTATGGGGTTACCCGCAGCGAATTTGACGAGGCGCTTGCGCAGTTAGGAGAACAGCATGGATAAACCGATCATTGCCAGACGCGAAGTCACCAATCATATATTGCACACCTTTAAATTAAAAGCGGATAAAAGACTGGGACAGAACTTCCTGATCGACGAAGAAGTCGTACGCAGGATCGTTGCTGCTGCAGAACTGTCTGAGGACGACACGGTTTTAGAGGTCGGCCCCGGTATAGGCACTTTGACGCAGGGACTGGCGCAGAGCGGCGCCAGGGTCGTAGCAGTCGAGCTGGATAAAAGACTGCTGCCGGTGTTGGCAAAAACACTGGAAGGCTACGATAATGTGCGTATAGAAAACGGCGATATCCTGGAAGTCGATATCAAAAATATTGTTGGCGCGCCGACCTTTAAGGTGGCGGCTAACCTGCCTTATTATATTACCACGCCGATCATTTTCAATCTGCTGGAACAGCGCCTGCCTATGGAACGGCTGGTTGCCATGGTGCAGAAGGAAGTAGCCGAGCGGATGGTCGCGAAGCCCGGCGGCAAAGATTACGGCGCTTTGTCAGTTTCGATCCAATATTATACCGAGCCGGAGATAGCCTTTATCGTACCGCCGGAATCCTTTATCCCGGCGCCCAATGTCGACAGTGCCGTCATTGTCTGCAAACGCCGCACCGTGCCTCCGGTCGAGGTCTGCGATGAAAAACTGTTCTTCAAAGTCGTAAAGGCGGCTTTTTCCGTACGCCGTAAAATGCTCAGTAACGCTCTCAAAAATATGGGCATCAGCAGCGTACAGGCTGCGGCATGGTTGGAACGTGCCGGTATCGACCCCAAGCGCCGGGGCGAAACGCTGTCGCTGGCAGATTTTGCCAGCCTGACCAACTGCTTTAAAGAAGTGCTTGCAGAAACAGAGAAGTAAAAATAATCAAAGGAAAAATGCCTATGAAAAAGATCGCTGTTTTAAGATGTCTGCGTACCAGTAATAACTGTACCGGCAGCGGCTGTCTTAAAGCATTCAATAATAAAACCAACGCTTTTGCCGTTTATGAGGCAGAGGAAACAGAACTGGCCGCTTTTTTGAACTGCAGCGGCTGCGGTGATGTACAGATGCCCAATAACGAGGAAGGTCTGCGCAAAAAGCTGGACCGCCTTGTTACTATCGGCGTTGAAGCCGTGCATTTGAGCGGCTGTACCAAAAAGAAGGACGCACAGGGAGAAAAACATGAATGCCCGGTGATCACCAAAACTGCCGAATACCTGGAGCAGCAGGGTATTACTGTTGTCAGAGGCACACATCACTAAAAATAAAAAGCTAAAAAGCATCGACAAATTTTGTCGATGCTTTTTATTTTTATCTATGAAATTACGGCGATTAGTTGAGCCGGTCAGCCGTCCTGCTTCAGCAGCAGCCGCAGCTTATCCAGCCCTTTGAGCCGGTGCTTGGTGACGTTGCGTACACTGCAGCCCAGCAGGCGGGCTGCTTCTTTGGGTTTCTGCTCGCGCAAAAACAACAGCTCGATAACCTGCTGCTGTTCGGCAGTCAGCCGTTTTAAAGCCTGCCGTACTTCCAGTGACAGCAGCAGTTGGGCAATATCGTCCGGCAGCCCCTGCTGTAACCCGGCCTCATCTAGAAGGGCGGTGCCTTCCTCGCTGTCAGTATTGACGGCGATCTCGTTTTCCCAGATCCGGCCCTGCTTCTGCATGGCGTCGAACAAAGCGAAATGTACTCTGCAGCGCGCGTAACCGGGCCAGTTTACATAATCAGTACCGCTGTATTTGAGTACCAGCTCGATAAAAGCCAGCACAGCGATGCCTTCCGCATCTTTCCCCAGTGAATTATAAAACATCTCGCGCCGTGCTTCGCTGCTGAGCAGGGGCTTAAAATCACTGCACAGCTTCAGTAAAGCACCGTTGTCGCCTGCCTGCGCCGCAGTTATCAAAAGCTGCAGTGCCTGGGCAGCCGCGCTGCTTGTATTAGTATTTGTCAAAATAGCTATTTATATCAGTTCTTCCCATAATTTTATGACGGCGGGCCGTACTGTAAAGCGTTATGCATAACAGGGCTCAGTATGCGCCTTTGTATTTGTTTTGTAAACAACCTTTGGGGTAGGCTATAAGAAATACAACCCATAGGGTTATTTTGCTTTGCTGCTTTTGCGGTTAAAATTTTTCACAGTCAAAACTTTTAGCTGAGGTGCAAAATGAGCAAGCATACTTATAATAACATCGGCCGCAAATTATACCAGCTGCGGCTGGAGCTGGGGCTGACCCAAAACGACGTGGCCGAACGCTGTAATATGTCGGTCAATTATTACGGCCGTATCGAACGGGAGGAATGCAACTGCAGCGTTAATCTGCTGGATAAGATATTGCAGGTGCTGGGAAAGGAAATAGATTTTAAGTAAAGTCTTGTAGGAAGAAACTGCTGTTAGATTAAAAGATAAAAAATAATCGCTCTCAGCGAAAGTTGAGAGCGATTATTTTTTGCCGGGCTCTATGGGAATAGAGTCCGGCTTTTGCATGTCAGCAGAGGCGGTGCTGGCAAGTGAGATTGTAAATATTGCCGCACAGGTACGATGAAAATATAAGTACGAGCAAAAAGCATACTTAAATATAAAAGAAAACGTGCTTATGTCTTGCGGGGGGGTACAATCGTGGTACAATAATTATAAAATATTAGGGAAGTTTTTTATGTATTGGAAATATACAAAAATGAGTAAGAAAATATTGAATAATTAAGACATAACTATAACAGATAAGCATAAATTCTGGTAAAATTATGGCTTTGCACTTTTTGTGACAAATAGTTGCTGGCAAGCAGAAGTGTAACAATAATAACGAAGAAACGAAGAAAATATAAGTAAGAGCAAAAAAGAGACGAAAATATAAAAAACAGCCTTCTTATGTCTTGTGGGGGGGTACAACTGTGATATAATCTAAAATTGATAAAAGGAATATATTAGTTATTTTATCTAAATATCAAGGCTTGAATTATAGTTATCACAAAAGTAGTTATCAGAGTAAAAATGGATAAGGTGATCATTTGCTGGATACACATACACATATCTTATGGAATATAGACGACGGTTCTAAGAATCAGTGCATGTCGTTACAAATGCTGGAGATTGCGGCCAGAAGCGGGACTAAAGCTATCTTTGCGACCCCGCACGTCATCGAAAGAGCGAACAAGCCTTCCTGGGAAGAAATAAAGGAAAAAACACAGCAGCTGCGGCAGCTGTGTGCAGAAGCACAGATAGATATTATGCTTTATCCCGGAGCAGAAGTGCAGATGAACTGGGAGCTTTTGCCGGAGCTGGGAGCGACTGGCGCGTACTGTTTAAACGGCGGTAGATATCTGCTGGTCGAACTGCCGGCGGCAGAAATCCCTGCCTATGCCGATGAATTCTGGTATGAGCTGGAGCTGAAGGGGATAATGCCGATCCTTGCCCATCCGGAGAGGTATCAGCAGCTGCGCGAAAACCCTGACCTGCTGCTACTGTGGCGGCGGCGTGGCATGCTTATGCAGTGCAACAGCGGCAGCTTTACCGGCATGTTCGGCAGCAGCGTCTGCGAGAATGCCAAGGTCTTGCTGGCAAATGGTCTGGTCGATCTGTTAGGGTCGGACGGGCACCGCAGCGAAGGACGCAATACGGATATGTCACGGGCAGCGGCGGTCATCAGGCAGCTGGCCGGAGAAGAAGTACTGCGGCAGATGACAGAAACGAACCCGCAGGCGATCTTAAAAAATCAGGAAATAGAGCTCAAGCAGCCCAAAGTATTTTTAGAAGACAAACCAAAGAGCTTCTGGCAGAAACTATTTGGCAAATAATAAATTAAAGATTGAAGTAAAGAGAAAAAGGAGAATCCCGATGAAGAAAACAATTCTGGCGTTGACCCTGGCGCTGAGCCTGCAGGGACTGGCAGCAGCGTCAGCAGCAGACAACGACTATATTATGTGTCCCGGCGACCAGCTGCAGGTAGTAGTTTATAGACATACAGATATAAGTAGTCCACTAAACAGTACCCCCTATATAGTGCGTCCTGATGGAAAAGTAACCTTTCCCCTGATCGGCGATATAGATGTGACAGGAAAAACAGTAACAGAATTTACGCGGCAACTGGAAGCGAGCCTGGCCGAATACCTTGTCAGGCCGCAGGTCAGCGTCAATATCTTAAAGCTGGGAACGACGCGTGTTTATGTGCTAGGGGAAGTAAAAAAACCGGGACTGTACGAGCTGGAAAAAAGCCACCGCGTATTAGATGCCCTGGGCAAAGCGGAAGGCTTTACAGAAAAAGCTGCCAAAAAGAAAATCTTTCTGATCAGAAAAGGTGCAGAAGAACCTGTACTGGTCAATATAAATAATTTTCTTAAAAAATCCGACCAGAGCCAAAACTACGTTTTAAACGAAGGTGACTGCCTGTATCTGACCAGCAACGGCAAAATTAATATTGTACGTGATATTATGCCATTTGTTAATGGCGCATATATGATATCTGAAATAAAAAAAGATAACTGATCTGAGGAGAGATAAAGTGGAAGACGAAATCACCATTGACCTGCGCGAACTTGTGCATATAGTGCAGAAAAACGCAAGGTTCATCGCTAAAGTTACGGGCGGCTGTATAGCTGTAGCCGGGCTGTATTTGCTTATAGCTTCACCGGTCTACGAATCAGATTCGCTGCTGCGCATCAAGCAGCCCAAAGGGATAGGCTCATCGCTTTTAGAAAGTATACCGATGGGCAATAGTATGGCCAATAAGCAGTTAATGAGTACCTATGCGGAAATCTTAAAAAGCCGCAGCGTCATCGTCCCGGTCATCGAACAGACGGAAGAAGCAGACAGTGACGGCAAATATATGCGTTATGAAGATTATATCAAAAACAGGATAGTTACCAATCCTTTTAAAGATACCGAGATCTTAAAAGTTACAGTCAACGCTAATACGCCGGAAGGAGCCCAGAAAGCCAACGACCTGATCGTTAACAGCTTTTTGCAGCGGCTGACCGGTTTGGTACGGGAAGAACAGAAAACTACCCGCGCCTTTGTCGAAGAGCGAGTCGTATCCTCTAAAGCCGAGCTTGAAGCAGCCGAAAGTGCGCTGACCGAATATAAAAAAGCCAGCAAGATCCTGTCGCCAACGAATGAAATGAAGCTGGTGGCCGATAAAATGGGCATCGTTGACAAACTGAAAGCGGAAAACAAGGTGGCGCTGGCCACAGCGCAGGCACGGCTGTCAGCAACAGACCAGCAGCTGGGTGGCGAAGCCAAAGCGACAGCGGATAACGCAGTTATCAAGCAGTATAATGCAAAATTAGCCGAACTGGAGACCCAGAGGATAGATTATCTGGACAAATATACAGCCAAACATCCTAAAGTCATCGAAACAGAAGACGCTATCGCCAATTTAAAAAGCAAGCTGCAGCAGGAAATAGCCAAAGTAGCCTCACTGCAGGCGCCGTCAGATAACCCAGTGCACCAGCAGCTGCTGACCAGTAAATTCGGCAGCGAAGCGGCGATCAGCGTAGCCGAAAGCAACCTTGCCGAGCTGGAGCGTCTGGATAAAAAAAATCAGGAAGACGTGGAACGGCTTTCCGAGAAAGAACAGAAATACCTGAGCCTGATGCGTGACGTCAGCGTTGCCGATGAAATTTACATCATGCTGGCCAAACGCCTGGAAGAAGCCAAGGTAGCCGAAGTAGCGGTATCCACCGAGGTACAGGTAGTAGATACGGCCACACTGCCGGAAGACCCGGTAAAACCGAAAAAGCTTTTGACCCTGCTTTTGGCAGCCTTTTTGGGAATCTTCGGCGGCAGCGGCTTTGTTATTGCCAAAGAACTGATGAACAGAACCATAAAGACAACGGACGATGTAGCAAACTATCTGGACCTGCCTGTTCTGGGCTCGGTGCCGGATTATGAATCATTGAAGAAAAACAAAGAAAGAAAACAGCAGGAAAGCTTTGCTGACAAAGTGCGGAGGTACTTATGGAAACGATAACACTGATTGCCGACCGTGATGCCAAATCACCGGTAGCGGAAGCATATAGAACGATCAGGACCAACATCCAGTTCTCCAACGTTGGTCAGGAGCTGAAAACGATCATCGTTACCAGCGCTACGGCAAACGAAGGTAAAAGTACAACGATCAGCAATCTGGCGGTGGTAATGGCACAGGCCGGGCACAAAGTGCTTTTAATGGACTGTGATATGCGCAACCCGACACAGCATAAGCTTTTTAAGCTGACTAATAAAGGTCTGAGCAACTGCATTTCGGCGAGTGAAGAGGTGCGGGAAGTCATTCAAAAAACAGGGATAGAGAATCTGGAGCTTTTAGCCAGCGGGCCGGTAGCGCCCAACCCATCCGAGCTTTTGGGAAGCAAACGGATGGAACAGTTACTGGAACAGCTAAAGCTGGATTATGACTATATACTTATCGATACGCCGCCAATCATGCCGGTAACGGATGCGGCAGTACTGTCTGGTAAGGTAGACGGGCTGGTCATGTTGGTCAGCTCCGGCGAAGTTACACCAGCAGCAGCTAAAGAAGCTAAACAGAGGCTGCTGCAGGCAGGAGCACATATTCTGGGAGTTATCCTTAACAAGGTAGAACTGGCCCATACGCACGGCTATGGTTACTACTATTACTATGGCTCCGATAGTACATCCGGGGGGGGACGTTCGTCACCAGAAGTGAGATGGAAGCTGCGCAGGTATTGAAAAGATATCAGTAGTATTGTTAAGAATTCGAAAGACAGTTGTTTTAGAGGGATGATAGGATTGGGACATTTATTATTGCCGTTATTTTTAGCGGCGCTAGACATTATCAGTACGGCAGCGGCTTTACTGCTTTCAGCGTATTTGCGGTTTGATGTAATTGTGCCGGAAAAATATTTAGATCTGCTGGTCATGCAGCTGCCGTCATTTATTATACTGACGCTGATGTTTGCCCTGATGTTTAAGCTTTATGACCGCATCTGGCGTTATGCCGGATCCAGTGAACTGCTGGCAGTTACAGGAACTGCTGTCTGCGCAGCATTCAGCTGGTATGCGTATTCACTGCTTTTAGACAGTCTGCTGCCGCGTAGTATGTATATCATCTCCGGAGTATTGCTGCTGTTATTTTTAGGCAGTTCGCGGCTGGCGCTAAGAGTCTATAATTATCTGTCGTGCAAGCCAGGGTTCAGTGCGAGATTTTCTAAAAACAGATGCTTTAAAAAAGTACTTATTATTGGTGCAGGTGATGCGGGAGCAGTGATAGCCCGTGAAATAGAACGTTACCATAGCGACGGCAGAAATGTCGTCGGTTTTATAGACGACGACGAGAAAAAAATCGGTAAGCGGATGTTTGGCGTCAAAGTAGTGGGGAACAGGTTGGCAATTAAGGAAAATGTAGTCAGGCTGGGCGTAGAAGAGATTATTGTTGCGATGCCGTCTGTCAAAGGAGAAGCCTTAAAGCAGATCCTGGAAATCTGTAAGCGTACAAAATGCAAGCTGAAGATATTGCCGGGCGTATATGAGCTTATCGATGGCACAGTCAGTGTCAGCCAGCTGCGCAATGTTGGGATCGAAGATCTGCTGGGCAGAGAAGCTGTCAAACTCAACACAGCAGCGGTCAGCGCTTATCTTAAAGACAAGATCGTACTTGTAACCGGAGCAGGCGGATCTATAGGAAGCGAGATCTGCCGTCAGATAGCAAAAATGCAGCCGCAGAAAATGCTGCTTTTAGGCAAAGGCGAAAACAGCATCTATGAGATCATACAGGACTTGAACGCAACTTATCCCGAACTGAAAAAAGTACCGATCATCGCCGACGTGCGTGACCGGGAAAGAATAAAAGGGATTATGGACTGCTTTGCACCGCAGGTAGTCTTTCACGCAGCGGCGCATAAGCACGTACCGTTAATGGAGTACCAGCCAATCGAGGCGGTAAAAAATAATGTACTGGGAACAAAAACAGTAGCAGAAGAAGCTGCAGCGCATAACGTAGAGACCTTCGTTATGATTTCTACTGATAAAGCAGTTAATCCGACCAGCGTAATGGGCTGCACGAAACGGGTAGCCGAAATGTTTGTGCAAAGCATGAACGGAACCTGCAAAACCCGCTTTGTCGCCGTACGGTTTGGTAATGTTCTGGGCAGCCGCGGCAGCGTTATCCCGCTCTTTAAAAAGCAGATCGCCAAAGGCGGGCCGGTAACCGTAACGCATCCTGACATGAAACGGTATTTTATGACGATACCCGAAGCCAGTCAGCTTGTGCTGCAGGCCGGAGCAATGGCCAAAGGCGGCGAGGTTTTTGTATTGGATATGGGCGAGCCGGTCAAGATCTGCGATTTGGCAAAAACACTGATTACTTTGTCCGGGCTGACACCGGAGAAAGACATAGAAATAAAATACACAGGGCTGCGACCTGGTGAAAAGCTGTTTGAAGAACTGCTTTCAGCCGAAGACGGCACAGAAGAAACCTGCCACGAAAAGATTTTTACGGCAAAACTCAAAAAAGTCAGCAAAGAAAAAATGGATATGTGGGTACAGAAGCTGTTGGAACAGGCGGATGAAGAAAACGTAGTAGGAATGCTGAAGAAAGTAGTTCCTACATATACACCAAACAGAATCAAGGATTAGAGGGGATTGTAATGAGAAGTGACAATGTTAAGAAGTTTGAGCCGTTCGCAAAGAAAGTATGGTTGAGTTCACCAACTATGCATGGCGAAGAACTGAAATATGTTACCGAGGCTTATGAGACCAACTGGATGTCGACGGTAGGAAAGAATATTGACGAAGTAGAGCGTATAACCTGCGCAAAAGTTGGCTGTAAATATGCTGTAGCACTTTCTGCCGGTACAGCTGCACTGCATATGGCAGTCAAGCTGGCAGGTATAAAACCGGGAAAGAAAGTATTTTGCAGCGATATGACCTTCGATGCAACTGTAAATCCGGTAGTGTACGAAGGTGGAGAGCCGGTTTTTATTGATACGGAATATGATACGTGGAATATGGATCCGGTTGCTCTTTCCAAGGCTTTTGAGCTTTATCCGGAGGTCAGGACAGTTGTTATAGCGCATCTTTATGGCACGCCAGGAAAGATTGAAGAAATCAAAGCTGTCTGCGATAAGTATGGCGCCATTATTATAGAGGATGCTGCCGAATCCCTTGGCGCTTCTTATCAAGGGGAACAGACCGGTACTTTCGGTGATTATAACTGTATCAGCTTTAACGGTAATAAAATCATTACCGGGTCCTCCGGTGGGATGCTGTTGACAGACGATCTGGAAGCTGCAAATAAAGTAAGAAAATGGTCTACCCAGTCCAGAGAGAACGCACCCTGGTATCAGCATGAAGAGCTGGGTTACAACTACCGGATGAGTAATGTTATTGCCGGCGTTGTCAGAGGTCAGTATCCATACTTAGAGGAACATATTGCTCAGAAAAAAGCCATATATGAGAGATATAAGGAAGGTTTTAAAGATTTACCTGTAATGATGAATCCCTTTGATGCAAAGAAATCTGAACCAAACTTCTGGTTATCCTGTCTTCTGTTGGATTCGGAAGCTATGTGCAAACAGGTGCGCAGTGAGCAGGAAGCGTTATATATAAGTGAAAGGGGCAAAAGTTGTCCTACTGAGATTCTGGAAACACTGGCAGCTTATAATGCTGAAGGACGTCCAATCTGGAAGCCTATGCATATGCAGCCTATTTACAGAATGAATGGTTTTGTAAATAGGGAAGGTAGCGGCCGTGCCAAGACTAATGCCTATATCAGCGGCGGAAGTGTTGGAAAAGACGGAATGCCTTTAGACGTAGGTATGGATATTTTCCACAGAGGCTTATGCCTGCCCAGCGATAACAAGATGACGGCAGAAGAGCAGGAGAAGGTTATTGAGATTGTTTGGGGTTGTTTTGAAAAAATAAATAGAAAGTTTTATTATTTAAAATAGTAATAATCACACCAAGTACACTATTAGTTTATTGTATTTGTTTTAGTATATATTAAATTTGGATTATAGATTTTATTAAATAAGAAAAGATTTGAGGTTTATAGAAGTGACGGAATACTGTGATGATAAAAATAAAGAGATTGATTGATTTGTTTGGCAGTAGTATTGGTTTGATTTTGATATCACCCATTTTGATTATATCTATATTAGGAATTGAGATTTTTATGCCAGGACCTGTATTTTTTAAACAAGTACGGGCAGGCTATAAAGGTAAACCATTTAATATCTTAAAGCTAAGAACAATGAAGATAGATACAATTGCAGAAGAAAATCATGATTTTTCGAAAGATGCCGAAAGATTGACTTTCTTCGGCGAAATTTTGAGGAGAACGAAAGTTGATGAGTTGCCACAGCTTTTAAATGTTTTTATGGGTGATATGAGTTTGGTTGGACCAAGGCCAACTGTAATTGAACAGGCTACAAAATATGATACTTTTCAGCGTAAAAGGTTAGATGTTGTACCTGGCATGACAGGTTTAGCACAGGTAAATGGAAACATAACTTTGTCTTGGGAAGATCGTATAAAATATGATGTATTTTATGTTGAAAATTGGTCTTTAATGTTAGATATGAAAATATTATTTAAAACAGTTGCTATCGTGGTATTAGGCGAAAATAAATTTACAAGGAAGTTATCAGAATGAAAACAATTGTTGTTGGAGCTGTTGGTTCAACCAAAGATTTGTTAGAAACTATGATTAAGCTTAACTTTCCCATTAGTATGGTGTTTTCTTTGGATGAAAAATATTCAGAAAATGTTTCGGGATATTTTCCAAATCATAATATAGCTATTAGTAATAATATTCCTTATAAAAAATTTAAGAATATAAATGATAATGAGAATATAGAAATTATAGAAAAAATAGCACCAGATTTGATTTTTGTAGTGGGTTTATCGCAATTAGTAAAACAACCATTACTAAATTGTGCAAAATTGGGGGTTGTTGGATTTCATCCTACACCATTACCAAAATTTCGCGGACGTGCAGCTATTGTTTGGCAAATATTACTTGGTATAACTAAGACTAAATGTACATTATTTTTAATCAATGAAGGAATGGATTCAGGAGATATTTTAGGGCAGGAAGATTATGAAATTTCTTCTGATGATTATGCTGAGGATGTACATAGAAAATGTGGAAAAGCAGCTATTAAATTATTTGAACGCGTATTGAAGGATTTGATGGATGGTAATATGCGAACAATTGAGCAGGATGAAAAACAAGCAACGTACTTGCTAAAAAGAAATCCGGAAGATGGGCTTATTAATTGGGAAAATACTGGGAAAGAAATACACACTTTGATTAGAGCCGTATCAAGACCATATCCAGGTGCATTTTCAAATTATGACGATAATATGAAAGTGATTTTTTGGAGAGCTAACTTAGAAGACAATACTAAGTATATTGGTATACCTGGTCAAATAGCAAATGTTTCGCAATCATATTTTGAAGTTATATGCAAGGATGGTTTGTTGAAAGTATATGACTATACAATCATTGGTGATAAAAATTTAGTTGTCGGGCACAAATTTAGGTAAAGAGGTGTTGTATGAAGGTTTTAGTTTTTGCACCGCATAATGATGATGAGGTACTTGGTGTTGGTGGAACTATTGCTAAATATACTCAGTCAGGAAATCAAGTGATTGTTTGTGAAGTTACATCTGGCTCAAATGAAAATATTGTAAAAAAGATTAAAAAAGAAGCTTTGCAGGCACATAAATTATTAGGTGTAACAGAAACGGTTTTTTTAGATTTACCTGTTGTAAATTTAAAAAATTTAGAAGTCGATAAACTTAATGCCAGTTTTCTTGAAATAGTTCAAAAGGTAAAACCAGATGTAGCTTTTATACCTCATAAGGGTGATATGCATATTGATCATTATGAGGTTGCTATGGCTGCTATGGTTGCGTTAAGACCTGTCAATAATCCACAGTTAAAAGCGATCTATGCTTATGAAACACTTTCAGAAACAGAATGGAGTATACCAAATGCAGAAAATGCTTTTATGCCAAATGTTTGGAATGATATTACAAATACATTTACAAGCAAGGTGGAGGCAATGAAATGTTATCAAACACAGCTTCAAGAATTTCCACATCCAAGGTCGCTACAAGCGATAGATGCACTTGCCAATTTACGTGGTTCTACTATTTGTGTAAATAAAGCAGAAGCTTTTATGTGTTTACGAAACGTATTGTGAGTAGTTTAGTTAAGCAATTTGATCAAAATGTTATTGACTGATGTTGGAATAGGTATAATACAAAAAGGTGACAACATAATTATATGTGTCGGGGATTTCTTTGAGAAATAAAAATTCTATGATATATACAATATACTGAAAATAGTGTTTATTGTTATAAATAAAAGCGGAATTAATTGTAAAAGTTCTGTTTCTATGGAAAATTTATAGGAGAAGAAAAATAAAATAAATAGCTTTTTTGGAGACAAATTAGTATGAAAAAGATTGTATTGTATGGTGCTGGTGGCTTAGCTAGAGAAATAGCCAATATGATTGAAATTATCAATGCGATTGAAATAAAGAAGGGGAACATGGGTAAGTATGATTTATTAGGTTTTTTAGATGATAATGTCAAGGTTGGAACTAATATTAATGGTTATAAAATATTAGGGAACAGCGAGTGGATTTTTCGACATAAAGAGGTATTTTGCACTTGTTCCATAGCCAATGTTAGTGTAAAAAAGAAAATCCATGATTTTTTAAACGCCAATGGTGTTAAATTTGAATCTTTAATAGCTCCTGATGTTTATGTTCCTCCTTCTACAAAAATAGGTAAAGATTGTGTAATTGTAGGTCATACCTTGTTGTCTGTCAATATGAATATTGAAGATGGTGTCTTTATTAATAGTGGAGTATCCTTAGGACATGATGTATTTATTGATAAATACTCATGCATAATGCCAGGCACTAGTATTAGTGGATATTGCAAAATAGGAAAACAGGTTACAGTTGGGGGGCATACCTTTATTGTACCAGGGAAAAATATAGGAGATAGAGCAATAATTGCTGCTGGCAGTGTTGTGTTTGGCAATGTTAAGTCTGGTACGACCGTGTTGGGCAATCCTGCTAAACGTATGAGAGCTTTGGAAAAATAAATTATAGAAGATTATTTAAAGATGCAGAGGAGAACAAAGTATATAATACTTTAAAGTTACATGAAAATATGAAAATTTTCCATATAATTTCTAATTTAATATCTTCGAATATGTATGTGTTGGAAGAAAATAATCATTTGATTCTTATAGACCCTTGTATTATAGATATAAGACTGGAAAATAAAACTGTAGATTATATATTTCTTACACATGAACATTATGATCATATAAGTGGCGTAAATTACTGGAAAGAAAAGTGTGAGGCTGAAGTTGTTTGCAGTAATATTTGTGCAGAAAATATTGAAAGTTCCAGGAAAAATTTATCACGCTATTTTGATGCTTTTTGTGAACTGCAAACATGGGTAACAGTGGAAGAACCAGTAGTAAATATTGATTATTCATGCCAAGCGGACAGGTCTTTTGAGGATCATTTAACGCTAGAGTGGCAAGGAAATAAAATATGTTTATTTGAATGTCCAGGACATTCATTAGGAAGTATTTGTATTTTAGTAAATAATGAAATTTTGTTTTCAGGGGATTCGCTTTTTAGAGATTATCCGACAACAACAGGGTTACCTGGAGGAAGTAAAAAGAAATGGCAGGAAAAGTCATTGCCGCTTCTAAAATCATTGCCAGAAGATGTTTTTGTTTATCCAGGACACTTTAATGGTTTTTATATAAAAGACTATCAGTTGTGGGAGGAAAGTAATGGCTAATTTTACAGTTAATAATATTTCTGTTGTTGGTATGGCAGTCGTAGTACCTGAAAATAAATTGGAAAGAGACGATTTTGTTAAACAATTTGGCGAAGATGTAACTACTAAGTTTATAAAAAGTACAGGTATAAAATGTATACATAGGGCCGTCCCAAAACAAACAGCCAGTGACTTAGCATATGAAGCTGCTAACAAGTTACTAAATAATATTGATGTTGAGAAAAATAAAATAGGTATGCTGGTTTTTGTAACACAATCGCCTGACTATAGGAGACCTGCAACTGCTTGTGTTTTACAAAAAAGATTAGAATTATCTGTAAATTGTGCAGCATTAGATGTAGGGTTGGGTTGTTCCGGATTCATTTATGGGCAACAGGTTTTGACTTCAATGCTACAAAACAGCCAATCTGAATACGGATTACTGCTTTTGGGAGAAACTGCAAGTAAGTTAGTAAATCCTAATGATAAGTCTATAGCAATGATGTATGGCGATGCTGGTGCGGCCATTTTATATAAAAAAAATAACGGGAGCATTATTAAAACTTCGCTTTATACAGATGGCTATAGATTTAAATCTATAATATTACCAGCTGGTGGTTTTAGAGATATGGATGCTTCTCATGAAGAATATTTATGTTCCGACAATATTAGGCGTACTAAATACGATATATATATGGATGGGGTTTCGGTGTTTACATTTTCTACATCGGATGTTCCTAAATCTATCTTAGAATATTTTGAAGAAACAAATACAACTGCTGATAGTTACGATCATATACTATTGCATCAGGCTAATCAGTTTATTATCAAACAGATTAGCAGAAGAATAGGAGCGGCGCAAGAACAGGTTCTTATTTCTTTAGATAGATATGGTAATACCGGTGGAATTTCAATACCATTAACTATTTGTGATGCTTTCGGCGATGATAACGATATGGAAAAAAAGAATGTTTTAGCAGCAGGCTTTGGCATAGGTTTATCTTGGGGAATCACTTCTTTTGAAATAGACCCCAAAAATATTTTGCCTGTATTAGAAACAGATTCATATTATAAAGATGGGATAATAAATCCGTCTGAATATTAAAGGAGGATATAATGTTTAATTTGGTTGATTTAACTGGCAAGAAAATAGTTCTTACCGGAGCATCACAGGGCATTGGCAGGGATACTGCTGTTATGCTAAGCAAATTAGGTGCTAAAATGATGTTGATTGCCCGTAATGAAGCGAAACTACAGGAAACCATATCAATGCTAGAAGGGGAAGGGCATAAATATTATCTACTGGATATTAATGAGTTAGAAAAAATTGAAGCGTGTGTTAAGAATATCGTTGACGATGTTGGTGCAGTTGATGGGCTGGTATATGCAGCAGGTATAAATAATGATAGACCTTTACAGCTTTTTAAACCAGGGGTTGTAAGTAATGTTTTGAATGTAAATTTGTGTGGATTTATTGAAATCATAAGATGTTTAACGAAAAAGAAAAATTTTAATCCAGGAATGAGGATAGTGGGTATATCTTCTACTTCAGCTATAAAGGGAACAAAAGCACACGTTGCTTATTCAGCATCTAAAGCAGGTATGGATGGGGCGGTTAGGTGTTTGGCTAGAGAATTATCTGAAAAAGGAATTTGTGTTAATACAGTAGCTCCAGGCATGATTCGTACAGATATGTATTATAAGTATTTAGAAGGTAATGGTGGGATAGAAGGTAATTCAAATAGAGGCTTGTTAAGCAGACAGTATCTTGGAATAGGTGAATCTCAAGATGTTGCCGCTGCAATAGCTTTTTTGTTAAGTGAATCGTCAAGATTTATTACTGGAATATGTTTACCAGTTGATGGTGGGTTGACTACTAATTGATAGTTTGGAGGATATAAAATTGGTAATATCTGAATTTAATAATATTAAAATTGCGGCAATGGCTGCTGCGGTATCAAATAATTGGACAGCATTAACAGAAATTTCTGACGAAGATCCAGATGTAATAAAAAAATTCACTAAAAAGACTGGTGTAGAAGGACGTTATAATGCTGGTGTAAAACAGACTACTTCTGATTTCTGCTATGCGGCTGCAAAAAAAATCATTGAAGAAAAGAATATTGATGTGAAGAAAATCGGTATTCTTGTTTTCGTGACTCAAACGGCTGATTATGGTATTCCTGCTACTGCTTGTGTATTGCAGGATAGATTGAGTTTGCCTAAAGATTGTATTGCTTTTGATGTAAACCTTGGTTGTTCAGGCTTTACTTACGGAATGAATATTGTAGCCAGTTTGCTTCAAAACAGTAATACTGAAATGGCACTGTTATTATGTGGTGATACTTCTGCCAAAGAAAAGAAATCCAGTGTAAAAGTTAAAACTACCCATTCGGCAAGTATGCTGTTCGGTGATTCTGGCACGGCAACATTGATTGTTAAGGAAAAGGAAAGTAAACCAATTAAAATGATTTCTAAAACTGACGGTAATGGCTTTAAGGCAATTATTGCGCCTTATGGTCAATGGCGTCACCCAGAAGCGCCAGAAGAAAAGAAGTGTTCATATATGGATGATGTAGCAGTATTTAATTTTACTATATCTGAAGTACCGGATTTGATAAAAGGAACGATGCAATTACAAAACTATACTCCTGATGATTATGATTGTCTGGTTTTGCATCAGGCTAATCTTTTTATCATGAAGCAAGTTGCGAAACGGACAGAGTTTTCAATGGATAAAACCTTAATTTCTTTAGATAAATTTGGTAATACCAGTTCTTCTTCAGTTCCTATTTCTATGGTCAATAAATATGGAAATGATGAAAAGAATAAGGTGATCCATACACTTATGTGTGGGTTCGGTGTAGGTTTATCCTGGAGTACTATCGATTGTTTCGTTAATACTAAAGATATTTTACCTTTGGTACACACTGACGAATATTTTGATGATGGATACATTTCTTACGAAGAGTAAGATGTGATCTATATAAATAAAAGTAAAGGGGTAAGAAAATGACTATTGAAGAAAAGTTAGCATTACTGGAAGAAACTATGGAGATGGATGCAGGTTCGTTGAAAGCAGATATGGATCTTTGTGATGTTGAGGAATATGATTCTATGTCTAAACTTTCTATTATTGTTATGATGGAAGATGAATTTGGTATAAAACTTACTAGTGAAGTAGTAAAAGGTTTTCAGACAGTTCAGGATATTCTTGAGCTTATGAAATAATGATTTCAATAGCTGGTGCAGCAGTTTAATTATTATTGCTGCACCATAATCTTAACTATAGAGGTGAAATATGAATAATTTAAAAAAATATCAGTCGGTGTTTGTTGATATTTTTAATGTACCTTTAGAGGTATTAAATGATAATTTTACTTTTGCAAATACTGAAAATTGGGATTCTATTACTCATATGGGCTTAATTGCGGATCTGGAAACTGTTTTTGATGTAATGTTAGATACAGAAGAAATTTTAAATTTTGGTTCTTATGAAAATGGGAAAAAAATATTGCAATCTAAAGGTGTAGATTTTAATGCTTGATGGTAAATTTTGTTTAATTACTGGTGGAACGAGGGGAATTGGCAAGGCTATTGCTCAATTATTTTCTCAAAATGGAGCTATTGTTTATGTTGTAGGCCGCAATGCAGAAAATGCTTGTTGGATACAAGAGTGGAATAAAATGGCAATAGGTAAAATAATATTTCTTAATTTCGATATTACTGATGAAAAAGCGGCAATAAATGTAATATATCAAATACGGAAAGAATGTAAACATTTAGACGTATTGGTTAATAATGCCGCTGTTGAATATAACGAATGTATAGGGATGATTTCTTATTTGCATATGATGGAAATGTTAGAGATTAATATTGCAGGCACAATTAATATGTTACAGATAATTAGCAGATTAATGTCAAGGCAAGGTACAGGTGGCAATATCATTAATATTGCTTCTGTGGTAGGTATTCAGGGAAACCCGGGGCAACTCGTCTATTCTGCTACTAAAGGAGCTGTAATAGCGATAACAAAAACGGCAGCTAAAGAACTTGCTTCAAAAAATATTCGCGTAAATGCTGTAGCTCCTGGATTAACTCGTACTGAAATGATAAAAAATACAGATAAAAAATTTTTGGAAAATAGAATAAATAGAATTGCATTGAAACGTATGGCTGAACCGGAAGAAATTGCACAAGCATGCTTTTTTTTAGCTTCAGATAATGCTGCTTATATAACGGGACAAGTGTTAAGTGTAGATGGATGCACGTCATTATAAAAAATTTGTTTTCTAACGGGGTAATTATATGTTTTTAAATATTGATGCACATAACGAAAATAAAATAGCTCTAACTGATGATACCGGTGAGACAATGTCGTATGGACAATTACAAAATTTTATCTTGAATTTCAAAAATGTAATGCCAACTCGATCAGTAGTATTCATTTTATGCTCCAATACTATTGGTGCAGTTGCTACTTTTTTAGCTTGTATTGAAAATAAAGTAGTACCTTTGTTATTAGGCAAGGATTTGGATAGAGATTTATTGAGAAATTTAATTGATGTCTATCAACCACAATATTTAATAGTACCAGGAAATATGGAAGTTGAATTTAATAATTATATATTAGTATCGAAAATAAACAATTTTGTTGTCTTATACACTAAATTTCCTCAATATGCCGTAAATGAAGATTTGTCTTTTCTTTTAACAACATCCGGTAGTACTGGTTCACCTAAGCTGGTGCGGCACAGCTATAAAAACGTATATTTCAGTTATAAACAAGTAGCAGAGTTTTTTGGATTTGCAGCAAATGATATTGGTTTGGCTGATTTGCCAATAAATTATACTATGGGTTTATCTGTGATTTGTAGTCATCTTTATGCAGGCAGTGAAGTAGTATTGACGGATTATAATTTGATGAGTAAAGAGTTCTGGAAAATTTTTAATGCTAAAGGAATTACTGATATTACAGGTGTACCGTTTAGTTATGAAGTACTTGATAAATTAGGTTTTTTTAAAAAAGACTATCCTGCTTTAAGAATTCTTGCTGAGGGCGGAGGCAGGATGAATGATGTTTTATTTCGAAAAGTGGCTTCTTATTGTGAACAATATGGTAAAAAATTTTATGCAACATTTGGGACAACAGAAACTACTGCACGATTAGCGTATTTAAATCCCGAATTGGCAATTAGTAAAATATGTAGTATAGGCAGTGCTATACCTGGAGGTCAGTTATCATTATTGGATGCAGAACAATGTAATCCAATAGAGGAAATGATAGCGGAAGGAGAACTAGCGTATAGAGGAGATAATGTTACGATGGGGTACGCTAATTGCAAAGAAGATTTGTATAAAAAGGATGATCGTAAAGGTTATTATATTACAGGGGATATAGCTAAAAGAGATAAGGATGGTTGTTACTATATAATTGGCCGAATTTCCAGATTTTTAAAATTGTATGGTTTACGTATCAGCCTTGATCAATGTGAAAATATTATTCGTGATGAATTTAAGATAGATTGTGCATGCGTAGGTAATGATCAGAAGATGATAATATTTTTGGAAAATCAAGAAATGTTGGAAGAAGTAGTTTCTTATATAAGTAAGAAAACAGGTGTTTATAAAAAATGTTTTGTCAGTAAATATCTTGAACATATACCACGCAATAATAATGGAAAAGTAATGTATAGCCAACTTAAGGGCTAAAGAGGTAACTGTGATTAGAATTAATGGAAATACCATGGGCAGCTTTGCCCAAATTTTACACTACAGTATCAAAGATAAATTAGCCGCATTTGCTTTCATACTATTTTTTTGCAGTGATATTTTAGATGCAGCATTATTTAGAATTGTTCCCAACGTCACCAATAATGTTTGGGAGATATTAAAACCTATTGAGAATATATTACTTGCGGTACCAATTTTCTTATGTACTATTTATAGTGTTAAAAATAATAAGTTTAGTGTTTGGAAATATTATCTTGGCATATTTATTTTGTTTGCTATAACATGGATAATATTTCCAGAGTATGACATATGGTTTTTACACGAAGATTTTGGTATTGAAAATAGATTTCTTGTATTGACAAGAGGTGTATACGCATTACTTATTATAAGTCTTTTCTGTGATGGACAAAAGATATTTAACTGCCTTATTATTGCATCTAAATTAAATTTTATATTTTATTTCTTACAATATTATGCAGCCAGTGTACGGGGTTATTGGGTTGGTGTTTCAGCTAATGGCGATACTGTAGAATTGGGATATCAATTACTTTTCGGATACAATATGGCATTTTGCTTGATAGTATTTTTAGCAGCATACATTTATACCAAGAAGAAAAATTATTTGTTTTATATACCTGTAGGTTTATATACTATGTTAATGGCCGGATCAAGAGGAGCGTTATCATGCATTGCAGTTTTTTTGCCAATATGTATGTTAGTTTATTGGCGTGAATTGCGTAAATATGCGACCAAGACAATAATAATTGGGATATTGTTATCAAATGTTTTAATTGTAACAGCATTGATGTGGGATAATATTGCCTTACTATTGAGTGTATATTTAAATTCATTTGACTCTCAATCACGTACTATTGAAATGTTTGTAAATGGAGAAATTACAGAGGCTAATGGCAGAGATATTATTTATGATACTGCTGTAGATCTGATTAAAGAGGGTGGATTATTTGGGCACGGCGTATATGGGGACAGATATGAAATTGGGAAAAGATTTTACTGGGGTTATGCACATAATTTTTTCTTAGAAGTTTTTGTATGTTTTGGTTATTTAGGTGGAAGTATATTTATTGGTTGGTTAATTTATAATGTGGGTAAAATGATAGTAAGCTGTAAAGATATGTGTTGGAAAGCATTGCTTGTAATATTTTTATCTAGTTGTGTAAAGTTACTGTTTTCAGATTCTTTTTGGTACTATAAACCTTTCTGGGCGTTAATAGGGATATTTGGAATATGGAAATATTTATATATTAAAAAGTTGAAAAGCAAACGAGTCGAAAATAATGGATGAAAAAAAACGTCTTTTAAAAAATACCGTTATTATCTCAGTTGGAAGTATCACTACAAAAATGTTAAGTTTTTTTCTGATACCGTTTTATACTATATATCTTAACAATACCGAATATGGTTTATACGATTATATATGCACTCTTGGAACTTGTATTGTCCCGATTATGTCTATGCTTATGGATGAATCCATGTTCCGCTTCTTAATTGATTGTAAAAGTGCCGAAGAGAAAAAAGCAGTCATCACTAATTCTTTATTGATACAAATATTGGGTATGCTACTAATAGTCATATTTGGTTGTGTATCATATTATATATTTAACATCAAGTACAGTTTTTTTATAACATTATATTATTTTGCATGTTCAATGGCATATATAATCAATCCTATATTAAGGGGGCAAGGATTATTTATACTATATACTTTATATAATGCAGCCATTTCTTTATTATTAGTAACTTTAACTATTGTAGTTGTCGTATTTTTTGACATGAAGGTGGATGGTTTATTATTGGCCAATGCGTCAGCTCATATTATTATTTCAATATTAATTGGAACATATATTAAAATTTGGCGTTTTTTTGATTTTCATTTTTATAAATTGGCAAAAATTAGAGAAATGGTATTGTATTCTTTACCTCTTATCCCTAATAGAATAGCACTTGTTATTATGTCAATAGCTGACAGGATCATAATTATTAGTTTTTTAGATTTTGCTGCTGCCGGAATATATGCTGTAGCAAATAAGCTAGCAACAGTTATTGGAGTAATATATGGCTTTTTTGGTATAGCATGGCAAGAGACAGCAGCTCGTGTTGTTAAAACTGAAGATTCTAAAGATTTATACAATAATTTATTTTTTACTACATATTATTTTTTGGCAAGTATTTTGATTTGGATTCTTACAATAATACCATATGTTTTTTACTTTTTTATAGATGTAAAATTTTTCGAAGCTATGAATTATATTCCTTTATTATTTTTGTCTGCATATTTTTACTGTTTGGCAATATTTTTAGGGGGAATTTTAACTGCATATAAAGATACTACAGCAATAGGATACACGACTATATCAGCTGTTATCACAAATATTATATTAGGAATATTTCTAATTGGTGAATTTGAGGTCTACGGGGTAAGTTTTGCACATTGCATTGCTAATTTTATAATGTTTCAACACAGAAAATTTTATGTTAATAAATATATCAAGTTAGATAAGTGTAATATTAGTATTATAAATTTATTGATAGCAATGTTTGTTATAGGTGCTTACTACTGGAAGAATCAATATTTAAATTTTTGTTCATTCTTTTTAGCATCTTTGTATTTAGTTTTTATTTTAAAAGAATTGGGGCTTATGGTAATCATACAGCAGAAAATGTATGGTTTTTGTTCAAGAAAAATACATAAATAAATATATAGGAGAAATAATGATGAGATTTAAACGTTTATGGTGGACTATAAGACTTTGTATGATCGGTGATAGTATGAAACGTGCAGATTATGTACGCACGCGAGATATTTATGGTTTTGTTGGGAAAAATGTGTCCATCATGCCCCGTATAGTGCCATTATATTCTAAATTAATAAAATTAAATGATAATGTGAGAATAGCCAGTAATGTTACTTTCTTAACCCATGACGGAATTAATTATATGCTTAATAATTGTTCTAGAACACAGAAAAAGTTTAAAGAAAGAATTGGGTGTATAGAAATAGGCAAGAATACTTTTATAGGTAGTGGTTCTACAATATTGTATGATGTAAAAATTGGAGAAAATGTCATCGTTGGTGCAAATAGTTTTGTAAACCATGATTTACCTTCAAATGGTATATACGCAGGAGTTCCTGCAAGAAAAATAGGAGATTATACTGATTATGTTAATAAACGGATACAGGAAGAAGAAAAAGGATTAATTGCAACTACAGAACATAATCAGAGTTTAACAGTGGATGAAATAATAACTGCTTGGAAATTATTTTATGACAAACGTAATAGTGAAAAATAACAAAAATAAAATACTTTATAATATAACTTATAGGATGGATGATTAATGAAAAAACATATTTTGTTTAGTATAACGACTATATTACTAACTGGATATTTTGCTGTATCGGCAACAGCGTCGCCGCTGGTAACAGCAAATGTGCCGCTGGACAGCAGATATTACAGATATATCGACAAACTGGAAGGAATGGGTTATATCAAAGACATGCCGACAGGCACCAGACCTTACAGCCGTCTGAATATGGCAAAATGGATCATGGAAGCACAGCATAAAGCACAGACGAAACCAATGCCAGGCTATCTGAAAACTTATTATGAAGAAATGCGCGCCGATCTGGCAGAAGAAATTGCTTATTTACAGGGTGCAAATACAGACTATGGCAGCAACATCAAGCTGCGTGCTGTCGAAGCCAGGCTGGCTTATGGCGATATGCGGCAGGATTCCTATCGCTACCGTAAGGGTATCAATGCTTCCTGGCAGCCGCTGAACCGCAATAACAACGGCTATAGGTATGGCGACGGCATTAATATTATCGGCGCAGCAGAGATCTCCGGCAGTTTGAATAAAGATCTGGCGCTGAGCCTGACGCCAAGGTTCAGCTATGATAAAGATCAGCATGGTGACGCCAGTATTGAAGAAGGCTATGTAAAAACACATCTGGGCGTCTGGGGGATAGAACTTGGCAAGCAGGCTGTGCAGTGGGGAAAAGCGCCCTTTGCTATGAGTAACAATGCAACGCCGCAGACGATGCTCAAGCTGAATCTACTGGAACCGCATACCTTTGATAATGGTTTTTTAAAATTTCTTGGTAAAGCTAACGTCAATGTTTTTTACAGCCGACTGGAAGGTAACCGGATAGAAAAGGCACATGCTGCCGGTATGGCAAACTGGAATAGTGAGAAAAATCATGCGGGTCTGCTGGGAGTAAGGGTGGATATAGTGCCGACAGATAACCTGTCTTTAGGACTTGAACGTGTATCAATGTTCAAGTCATTAAATAAGCATTGGATACTGGGTGATAATGCTGAGAGTGACGACCAGTGGAACGATATTGGCGGCATCGATCTGCGTTACCGTTTCCCTGGTGTCCAGCTTTATGGCTCTTTGTACGGCGAAGATCAGGCCGGCGGGTTCCCCTGTGAGCACGCCCGCAGTGTCGGTGTGTATTTCCCTCAGCTGTTTGGCGGTGACGGCAGTTGGGATCTGCGTATGGAACTGAGCGATACTAACAACGTCTGGTACAGTCACTGGACTTTAGTTAATGGCTGGACCTATAAAGACGATATTCTGGGTGATGCCATGGGTAAAAATACCAGGAAATATTATGGCAGTATCAACCATTATCTGGCTAACGGCGACAGGATCGGGTTGGAATATACCGATATGGATATGGATCGTGCCGCTGCCAGAAATCCGCGTGTGCATGAAGTGCGGCTGACCTATGCGAAAAAGCTGAATAAGTCTTTGTATCTGGATAGCGTACTTGGATATGCCAAAATCAAAAATGCGGATTATACCAGTGGACGCAGTGACAGCAGCAAACTGGTAGCTGTAGGCTTGCGCTGGGAATATTGATAGAGTTACAGAGCAACGGTCAGTAAGTAAAAGCAGTATTTTTTAAAAATAAAGATAGGAAGATTTTAGAATGTATATCAAACGCCATTTGGAGACGACAATTGAAAAACTGAGCGGTTGTTGTAAGGTACTTCTGGTTACTGGGCCGCGTCAGGTAGGAAAGACGACTTTGCTGCGCAGGCTGGCAGAAGGCAACAGGACTTATGTGACGATGGACGATATCAACGTGCGCAGCTTGGCAATGACGGAACCGGGGCTGTTTCTGCAGCGGTATAAACCGCCGCTCTTGATCGATGAGATCCAGATGGCTCCGAAGCTGCTGCCGTATATTAAAATGTACGTAGACGAGCATGGCAATAACGGTGACTTTTGGCTGACAGGGTCGCATGCTTTTGATTTGATGGAAAACGTCACAGAAAGCCTGGCAGGCAGGATCGCTATCGTTCATCTGCTTGGGTTCAGCCATGCCGAAGTAGCCGGTCTTGGTGCGGGAGCTTTTGTGCCTGAAGAAAAATTTTTACTGCAGCGGGCGCAGGAAGCTGAGATACTGCCGATGCGGGATTTGTTTGAGCAGATGTGGCGCGGCAGTATGCCGGCGCTGAACAATGCCTCAGAGCAGGACTGGAACAACTATTACTCTTCCTATGTGCAGACCTTTCTGCAGCGTGACGTCAGGGCGCTGACCCAGGTCAATGATGAACTGCAATTTTACAGGTTTTTATGTGCGGCAGCCAGCTATACCGGCAGTATGATCAATTATGCGGCGCTGGCCAAGGAAGCGGAGATCACTGCGCCAACGGCGAAGCAGTGGCTGAAGGTACTGGCAGCGGCGGGGCTGGTATATTTACTGGAGCCGTTCATGCATCCGAATTTAAAATATGGTGTGAAAGCGCCGAAGGTATATTTTACCGATACCGGCCTGGCTGCTTATCTGCTGCGCTGGAGTAATGCCGAGATCTTGGAAGCAGGGGCAATGTCGTCGAGCTTTTTGGAAACCTGGGCGGTGATGGAGATCTACAAGAGCTTCAGTAATTGCGGACAGATACCGCCGCTTGGTTATTACCGTGACTTTAACAGCCGGGAGGTAGAGCTTGTGCTGAATGTTGATGGCAGCATACATCCTTTGGCGATCCGCAAAAGCTCAAGCCCTGTGAAAGAAATGAAGAAGTTTGATATCCTGCGGCCGGTGACAGAAGGAGAACGGGCCTTGAAATTAGGTGCAGGCGGCGTGATCTGTTTTGCCAATGATCTGCTGCCAATAGATGCCAGAAACTGGTATATACCGGCCGGGCTGTTGTAAATAGATGATAGTATAATTAAAAAGCTGATAAATATAGGCGTTTAAGCGCTTCTATTTATCAGCTTTTATTGTTTATTTCCTCACCCGCAGGCTCTGCGCGGTGAAGGTAACTAACGGTATATAATTTTGTTTTTCAGCATAGGGAAAGACGAACAGTCCGTCAAAGGCTTTCTGATTGCGTTCGCTGTGGGTAAGTACAGCCATGCAATGCTGTCCGTCGGCCGTACAGCTGAGATAAAGATATTGAACGATCAGGTTTTCTGCTGTCCGTCCGCTGCCAGCATCCACTATTTTGACGTTGGTGATCTGCTTGGGCAGCTCCAGCGGCGCCGGGTCAGTATTGTAAGTATAACGCGGGGCTGGGATATATTCGTATTCTTCGTTCGGTCCTAATGGCGGCAGCGGTATCTCGCTTCTGTTTTTGAGCGCTTCGCTGAAGATCCGGTTTTTAACAGGATCATTTTCTGTGGCGGCAAAGGTCATCAAAACAGTGTTGCTTTGGGCCCGCATCAGCATGGGACCTGCAGCAGGCAGTCCGGCGAGGGTATCAGTACCGAAATCCTTGGGCAGCGACAGGCTGTAATAAGGATCGCCGTTATAGGAATAATAATAAAAGTCCTGCGGCCAGATCACGCGCAGCGGTTTTTCCTCAGGGATCGGTGGCTTGATTTTTTTGATCACCGGCTTGGTTGGTTCCGGCTGCATATCAGCAGGCGGAGTTTTGATATCCGAATCGACAGAGGAGGTAGCATTGGATGCAGTATCAGCCGGTGTTTTGGCGTTCGGCTGTGCTTTAGCCGTAGCTGCTGCCAGCCTCTGGGCCTGTGTCTGCGGCGTGATGCTGATGCCTTCAGGCGGATGTCCGTTACTGTTATCAGCTTCTGTATGGACAGAAGGAGCCTTATTTTTGATTTTATCGTTGCCTGGGTCAGCGGCCCAAACAGTGATTATTTCAGCGAGCAGTGCTGCTGTGACGATAGCGGCGAGAAAGAATTTCATGTTTCTTACTCCTTCAGCGGCGCGGCGATAATACCGCCGCCGACTACGTAATCGCCGTCGTAAAATACTACGGCTTGACCTGGGGTGATGGCTCTTTGCGGTTCGTCAAAGGTAACTTTGATTTTACCGTCCGCCAGCGGCTCGATAACTGCCGGTACGTCTTTCTGCCGGTAACGGGTCTTGGCGGTGACACGCAGGGGCGCCTCCAGCTTATCGATCGCGATCAGGTTACAGTTTTCGGCAAGCAGAGCTTTCTGGAACAAAGCATCATTAGGGCCTAAAATAACTGTGTTGCTGGCAATGTCTTTATCAATAACATAAAGCGGGTATTCATAAGCAATGCCCAAACCTTTACGCTGACCGATAGTGTAGTGGATCAGTCCCTGGTGCGTTCCCAGCACCTGACCGTTTTGGTGGATGAATTTACCGGGGCGCGGTTTATTTTTGGTAATGCGTTCGATAAAAGCGGTGTAGTCGCCGTCTGGGACAAAGCAGATATCCTGACTGTCCGGCTTATGAGCCGTTACCAGGCCCCGGTTTTCGCTCATCCGGCGGATCTCGGGTTTGGTAATATCTGCCAGCGGCAGCAGGATATGCGCCAGCTGCTGTTGAGTCAGGTTAAAAAGCATATAGCTCTGGTCTTTGGCGTGGTCATCGCCGCGGGCCAGCAGCCAGCGGTTTCTGTCAGCGTCGAAAATGATGCGGGCATAGTGACCGGTAGCCAGATATTCACAGTCCATCAACCGGGCGCGATCGAGCAGTTCGCCGAATTTGATGTGTTTATTGCAGTCGACGCAGGGGTTTGGCGTACGGCCGGCTTCGTATTCGCTGATAAAGCGGTCGATGACGCAGCGCCTGAAGCAGGGGCTGAAATTAAAGACATAGTGGGGAATGCCCAGCTTGTGTGCAACCAGTTTGGCGTCTTCAACGTCGCTTAGTGAGCAGCAGGCACTGTCCTGCTCCAGTCCCAGATCCTCGTTGGAGAACATACGCAGCGTGGCTCCGGTTACATCGTAGCCCTGCTGCTGCAGGAGCATAGCCGCGGCAGAGCTGTCAACGCCGCCGCTCATGGCGACTAAAACTTTTTTCTTCATAATTTATTATAAAACCTCGTTCGTTCAGGCATCAAAGGAAGCGCAGGCTTCGTTGATAGCGGCTTCGTCTTCGCGCATAGCCAGAATAGTCTTTTCGATCAGCTCGTCGACGGTCCAGCCCAGGTTGGCAGCGCCCTTTTCAATAACGTCGCGCGAGCAGCCGGCAGCGAATTTTTTATCTTTGTATTTTTTCTTGACTGATTTCAGTTCCAGGTCCATAACGCTTTTGGAAGGGCGCATAATGGCAGCGGCGCCGATCAGTCCCGAAAGCTCGTCGATAGCGAACAGCACCTTTTCCATCTGGTGCTGCGGTTCGATATCGTTTTGCGCCAGGCCGTAGCCGTGGCTGGCGGTAGCGCGGATCAATCTTTCGTCCAGTCCGTGTTCGCGCATGATTTCCTGTGATTTGAGACAGTGTTCAGCAGGATAAACTTCAAAATCCAGATCATGCAGCAGGCCGACCTGAGCCCAGAAGTCTGCTTCGTCGGCATAGCCCAGTTCTTTGGCGAAGTATTTCATGATGCCTTCTACCGTCAGTGCGTGCCGCAGGTGAAAAGGTTCCTTATTATATTTTGTCAGTAGCTCCCAGGCTTCACTGCGGGTTAAATCAGCCATGAAAATCAATCCTTCCGTTTATGCGTATTGACGCGTATTTAATAAAATAATTATACCATAAAGGCACGTATGAACACTAGGCTCGAAAATACCTCTCCAAGGGTTTAAACAGTACCATAAAACAAGCGCAGAGGTGTACTCTGCGCTTGTTTGTCAGGAGAGGGTAAAGTTGATTCAGTCGCCGATAAAGCCCGGGGTGGACAGGTAACGTTCACCGGTGTCGGGAAGCATGACGACGATTTTTTTACCGGCGTTTTCGGGTCGCTGCGCCAAAAGCGTAGCGGCATAGGCCGCAGCACCGGAGGAAATGCCGACCAGCAGGCCTTCATTTTTCGCCAGCTCGCGGCTGGTGCTGAAAGCATCTGCCGCGTCGATAGCGATAACTTCATCGACAACGCTGCGGTCAAAGTTTTTGGGGATAAAGTTGGCGCCGATGCCCTGGATCTTGTGCGGGCCGGCCTTACCGCCGGACAGCAGGGGAGAATCGCTGGGTTCGACGGCGACGATCTTGACGCGCGGATTTTTTTCTTTCAGGTAAGCGCCAGCACCGCTGACAGTACCGCCTGTGCCTACGCCGGCAACGAAAATGTCGACTTCGCCGTCGGTATCGCGCCAGATTTCGGGGCCGGTGGTTGCTTTATGGATGGCCGGATTGGCCGGATTAACAAATTGTCCGGGGATAAAAGCATTGGGTATTTCTGCTGCCAGTTCTTCTGCTTTGTCGATGGCACCCTGCATACCCAAAGAACCAGGTGTAAGTACCAGCTCGGCTCCATAAGCCTTCAGCAGGTTGCGCCGTTCAACAGACATGCTTTCAGGCATGGTCAGGATCGTACGGTAACCGCGTGCTGAGGCTACGCTGGCCAGGCCGATACCTGTATTACCGCTGGTCGGTTCGATGATGACCGAATCTTTTTGCAGCAGTCCCCGGGCTTCGGCGTCGTCGATCATCGCCATGGCGATACGGTCTTTGGCGCTGCCGGCCGGGTTAAAATATTCCAGCTTGGCGATGATAGTCGCCTGCGGAGCAAATTTCCTGTTATAGTTGGTCAGCTCTAAGAGCGGGGTGTTGCCGATCAAGTCGGTCAGGCTACGGTAAATTTTAGTCATGATATCAAAACCTTTCTTTAATAAATTATGCTGCAAGCGGTAATTTACTTACAACATCGGCATTTCTGCCGCTGCTGTTCCACTAAGTCAGCCAAGGTGATGTTATCGACTACTTTATTAACGGCGTCTTTTATTTCACGCCATACTTCCATGGTTACACATTCGTCTGCACGGGTGCAGGCTTCCTTGCTGTCGTCTACGCAGGCTACCGGGGCCAGATTGCCTTCCAGCAGCCGCAGTATTTCGCCTACAGTATATTCCTGCGGCTCTTTGGCAAGCATATAGCCGCCCTGGGCGCCGCGGGCGCTTTTGACAAGTCCGGCGCGGCTCAGCTGGGTAATGATCTGTTCCAGATATTTGTCGGAAATATCCTGCCGCTGGGAGATATTTTTAATGGGGATGAAGCTGCCGGTATGATTGTAAGCCAGGTCAAGCATCAGCCGCAAAGCATAACGTCCTTTGGTAGAGATTTTCATAAGCACACGTCCTTTCAAAAGCTTGATATTATTTTACTACTAGTTTACTAGGAATTCAATAGCTGAACAAAAAATTTTTTCCTACACAAAAAATTCACAAAATAATCTTGACAAAAATACTGGGAATTACTATACTGAAAGTGTAATCATACTAAACAAGTAGGAATTAAGAAAGGACGGATCGCAATGCGGGAAGTTTATTTAGATAATGCGGCCACGACTAAGGTCAGACCGGAAATAGCAGAGGCTATGGCAAAGGCTATGGTAGAAAATTATGGAAACCCTTCCAGTATATATAAGGCAGCACAGCGTGCGGCAACAGCTATTGCCGCTGCCCGTCAGCAGGTTGCAGATCTGATCGGCGCGTCGCCGAAGGAAATCATTTTTACAGGCGGCGGCAGTGAGGGTGATAATATGCTTATTAAAGGCGTGGCTCATGCCAATGTCAAGAAGGGACGGCACATTATCACTACGCAGGTCGAGCATCACGCTGTACTGCATACCTGTGAAGAACTGGCGAAGGAAGGCTTTGAGATCACCTACCTGCCGGTAGACGAATTCGGCAGGGTTACAGCGGCCCAGGTAGAGGCCGCCTTACGCGACGATACGATCCTTGTTTCGGTGATGTATGCCAATAATGAGATCGGTACGATAATGCCGATCAGAGAGATCGGCGCAGTCTGCCGCGCACACAAGGTGCTGCTGCATACTGACGCAGTACAGGCGGCAGGTCATATCCCTATTGATGTTACCGGCGACAATATCGATCTTTTAACATTGACGGCGCATAAATTTCATGGACCAAAGGGCGTAGGCGCGGTGTATATCCGTCAGGGTGTGCGTGTACCGGCGCTGATCGTCGGCGGTGGGCAGGAAAAAGGCCTGCGTGCCGGCACTGAAAATACGGCCGGGATCATCGGTATGGGGCTGGCAGCTGCTTATGCGAAAGAAAATATGACGGCCAATGCCGAAAAAACAAGTGCTTTGCGTGACAAATTGATCGAAGGGATTTTAGCAAAGATCCCTGAAGTAAGGTTAAACGGACATCCTACTGACCGACTGCCGAATAATGTAAATGTCAGCATCAGATATATTGAAGGCGAAGGCCTGCTGCTGCTGCTTGACCATATGGGTATCGCGGCTTCCAGCGGCAGTTCCTGCACTTCCGGGTCTCTGGACCCGTCGCATGTTCTGCTGGCTATCGGACTGCCGCATGAGATCGCGCATGGTTCGCTGCGCCTTACCTTGTCGGAAGAAAACAGCAGTGCCGATGTCGATTATGTTTTGGAGCAATTACCGTTGATCGTTGAAAAATTAAGGGCGATGTCGCCTCTTTACCACAAGTAAGAAAGCAGGTGTAGTTTATGGCATACAGTGAAAAAGTAATGGATCATTTTATGAATCCCCGTAATGTGGGTGTGATGCCCGATGCCGACGGCGTCGGCGAGGTAGGCAATGCCAAATGCGGCGATATCATGAAGATTTTTATTAAAGTCAAAGACAATATCATTACCGATATCAGTTTCCAGACTTTTGGCTGCGGTGCGGCTATCGCTACCAGCAGTATGGCAACAGAGCTTGCTAAAGGCAAGTCTGTCGAGGAAGCGCTGGAACTGACTAATCTGGCGGTAGCTGAAGCACTTGACGGACTGCCGCCGATCAAGATGCATTGTTCCAACCTGGCAGCTGACGGCTTGCGTGCCGCGATTTATGACTATAAGGTCAAAAACGGTATGTCGACCGAAGGTATTGAAGTGTGCAGCGGCTGCTGCCACGACTGCGGTCACTGACAGCTGTTTGACTGTTAAGATTTTTCATCTCCAACCCCTCCTTTTATTCACATTAGTTTTACAGAAAAGCCGATGGTTAGCGCCATCGGCTTTTTTGTGGTAAAATAGGAAGTATAAATTATAAAATCAATAATTTACCGTCGGAGGATGAAACAATGGCAGCAATCGATATTGAAAAAGAGTTTAAGCATTATCTGGAGATCTTTACCCATGACGAGGAACTGGGAAAGATTTTGGCAAAGGTATCTTTTCAGGAATTGTTCAACGATAAATTTTTAACGGAAAACAGTAAATATACCTCGATGGACGATCTGATCTGGCGCAGCGGCTTCGGTATCATGAATCTGCTGGAGGTAGAACAGGTGAATCAGGATAAATGGAACGAATATATTGCCAGGAATACTGAATGTAAAACCTGGCATGAATTCGGCAAACTGGCCATGATCGACTGGATGAAGCATAAATTGGAAGAAGCGAAACAGGCCAAAAACTGATTTGAGCGGCACCGAGGCGAAGGCTTCGGTGTTTTTTATTTTTAAGGAAGTGATTTTATGGCAGCGATCTTACATGCACTGCAGGGGATTTTGACTATCGTTATTATGATAGCTACCGGTTTTTATCTGTCCCGTAAGGGCTGGTTTTCTGAAAGCTTCAGCTCGGCTGTGGCCCAGCTGGTGACCAAGGTCTGCCTGCCTACCTATATGATCGTCAATCTGACGGTCAATTTCAGCCACGATCAGCTGATCGAGATGAGCGGCGGTCTGCCGGTACCGATCATTTCCATGGCATTGGGCTATTTTATCGGCCATGCGGCAGCACGGCTGCTGAAGGTGCGGCGTGACCGGGTCGGCGTGTTCTGTACTGTCTTTTTTGTTTCCAACACTATTTTCATCGGCCTGCCGATGACGCTGGCTTTGTTCGGTGAAGAAGGTATTCCTTATGTCATGCTGTATTATATGGTCAATACTACGATGTTCTGGGTCGTAGCAGTGCACGATATGGCGTCTGATGCCGGTGTGGCGGCACCGTGGCTCAGCAGAAAGACTCTGAAAGTGGTTCTGAACCCGCCGCTGTTAGGTTTTTTGGCAGGAATTATTTTAGTAATGCTTGATTGGCGTCTGCCGATGCCGATCGAAGCTTCTTTTCGTTATCTGGGCGGAATGACGACGCCGCTGGCCATGCTGTTTATCGGTATCGCGATCAGTAAAGCGTCCTGGAGCGAGATCAAATTTGACAGAGAGCTGACGGCGGCAATGGTGGGAAGGTTTGTGATCTGTCCGCTGTGCGTTATGGTCTGTCTGCCGTTTTTTGCGCTGCCGAAATTGATGAGCGATGTATTTGTTATGCAGGCGGCTATGCCGGCGATGACGAACACTTCTATTGTAGCTAAGGTTTATGGCGGCGATTACAAGTATGCGGCGATGCTGACGGTGGTCAGTACACTGCTGGCAGTAATAACGACGCCGTTTTATATGTGGGTGCTGCGTGGTTAGATCTGTTCGCCTGATTACAGAAACGTTCGCCTTAAAACTCTAAAATACGAACAAATTTTTAGAAAAACTCTTGACAAACAAAACAGTTCGGTTTATTATATGTTTAACGAACAGATGTTTTGAAAGGTCGTGGAGTTATGAAGAAGTTGTTTGTATTAATGCTGATGACCACTATTTTATATACAGGCTATAATTTTTTACAGGATGATACTGTTTATCATTACGAACAGATCACTGTACATACAGGCGATACCATGTGGGCTATCGCTGACCGCTGGGCCGATCAGGACGAAGATGTACGCGAAGTCATTTACCGTATCTGCGAAACCAATGCGCTGGCGAATACTAACCTGAAACCGGGACAGAAGCTTTTAGTACCGGTCAGGGTGCAGTTTGTCGATCAGCTGATGGTGGCAGAGGCCGGCGATATCAAAGGCTGATAATTACGGCGCCGGCGTAGGAAACTGATTCAAAAGTAAATAACATGCGTTAGGGCACAGTAAAAAAGACGTGCCTGCCTTTTGGCAGACGCGTCTTTGTGTTTTTTAGCTTTCTTTTTTTATGGGATTTTATCCGATGGAAAAGAAAGCTTTTTTATTTTTGAGAAGTCTATTTTTCGACGTAAATACAGAAAATAGCGGACGGGCAGTTTGCTGCCGGCCGCGTACCCGTTAACGCGGCAGAAAAAGTAAATCTTACTAAAAATTTAACGTGTCTTGTGGGGGGGTACAGACGTGGTATAATATAAAACAATATAACTGATATATTAAAAATATTTCCAAAAATAAATGTTTGATGATGTAAGGAGAATAAAAATGAAAACTAAAATCATAAGCCTGATGCTGGTGTTGAGCTGCGCCGGCGCTTCGGCTGCCACAGCTTTGCCAAACAGCAGCGGGGATCTGCGCGCTTTGGAAGAAAACAGGGCGGACGGGGATAAAACGGCTGTTCTGACAAAAGAAGAAACAAACACTGATGTGAGCGGCAGCAGAAAGTTTTATCTGCAGAATTTTGTCTTTACCAGTGAAGATGCTATCCAGCAGGACGTATTGGCTGCGCTGGTAGAAAGCTATTGCGGACGTGAAGTCGATTTTAATGAACTGCAGCAGGCGGTCAATAAGTTGACTGCGTATCTGCGCGGACAGGGTTATGCGGTTGCTACTGCTTTTTTGCCGCAGCAGGAAATCACTGACGGTATCATTGAAGTCAAAATAGTCTTAGGGCGGTTAAGCTATGTACAGGTCAATAATACTTCGGCTCTGGCGGAAGGACAGGCAGAAAAAGCCGCAGGGATTCTGCAAAAGGGAGAGCTGCTGCGTACAGACCGGCTGGAAACAGTTTTGAATAATATCAACGATCTGGCCGGCGTTACAGCCGTAGGTGTTTTGCGGGCTGGGCAGGCCAATGGTACCAGCGATTTTGTGATCGATCTTCGGGCTGATAAACCGCAGCAGACGATTTTATACACTGATAATTATGGCAATAAATACAGCGGCAGATACAGATATGGCTTTCAGACAACGATCAACAATCCCGGCAGGATCGGCGATAAATTTTTTCTGGGTGGGATGCTTTCAAATGATAACCTGCATAACTATAATTTGGGCTACGAAATGCCAGTCGGCAGCCGCGGGACAAAAATGGGCGTCAGCTATAGCCTGATGGATTATACGCTGAGCGGCTTTTATAATATCCTTGACGCGGTCGGACGGGCTAAAACTTTCAGCATTTATGGCAGTACGCCGCTGATAAATACTGCTTCTGATCACCTGGCGGCAGTTTATGGCTACGATAACCGCCAGCTGAAAGATGAGCTGCGCACCTTTGGCATCGATACCAAAAAACACAGTAATGCACTGTATGCCGGCATAGCGGGCAATATTAAAGGTGCCGGCAGTTATACTGGCTACAGCGCTTTATATTATGCGGGACGGCTAAGTTATGACGATGCCAGCAGCTACACGGAAGGCAGCTATCACAAATTCAATACTGACGTCAATCATATCCGCAGATTAGGCAATGTTTTGAATCTGCATGTAAATTTCCACAGTCAGCTGGCCAGCAAAGATCTGGATGGCAGCGAACAGTTTGTTCTAGGCGGCGCTAACGGTGTGCGGGCTTATCCGCAGGGTGAAGCCAGCGGCGACAGCGGCTACCAGGCTACGGCAGAACTGCGTTATGCCACTCCCGTACCTGATCTGACTCTGGCAGCTTATGTGGATTGGGGCGAAGTCGAGCTGTCTAAAAGTTATGGTCAGCACCGCGGTCTGGCCGGTTGGGGACTGGGCCTGCAGTACGCCAAGGCTGACGATTACTATCTGCGGCTTGACTATGCGCGCAAGCTGGGCAGTGAAGAGTTTACCAGTGAAGAAAGCGATAAAAACGGCAGGCTATGGTTTTTGGCCTACAAACTGTTTTAATATCGGTCAAGGATAAGGAGCTGTGTGAAGATGAAAAATGAGAAAATGCTTTTATATAAAAAGATCATGGTCACGGTTGTAAGCGGCGGCATGCTGCTTTTGCCAAACTGGGGCTATGCCCTGCCGCAGGGCGGCCAGGTCGTGGGCGGCAGTGGCAGTATCGGCTCTCCTGGCGGCGGTACAATGGATATTACCGGCAACGGCGGCAATCTGGCTATAGACTGGGACAGCTTTAATATAGCCCAGGGAGAAACAGTAAATTTTAAAAATATGCAGGCCGTTTTAAATTATGTGACGGGCAGCCAGCGCAGCGAGATTTTCGGTAAGCTGAATGGCAGCGGCGCGCATGTCTTCCTGCTCAATCCCAACGGGATCTTGTTTGGTGCCGCGGCAGAGGTCAATGTAGGCAGCCTGACAGCATCGACAAGAAGTCTGCCGGAAGAGGCCCGTAAAGGCTTTAACGGGACTTTGGGAAATTTGGATGCCGATGGTATTGCCAAAATCCAGGCCGATATTGTTAATTTAGGAACGATCGCTGCTGACGCCATAAATTTTGAAGGTAATAATATCTCGATCATCAAGGCTGATACGCTGCAGATACAAGGCGGCGACCTGGGTAAAGTCAGTTTAAAGGCCAAGGACAATATCAACATCGGCTACGAGGTGACGGATAAGACTACCATTGATGTAGGCGATGGCAGCGGGGGGCATACTGTCAGCGATTACAGCAAGGGCAACGGCACAAAAGCCAGCAGCTTGGGCATTGTCACAGCGGCCTTAGATGGCAGTGAAAAAAATATTACTGATTGTATGCTGGTACATGACGTATATGAGCTGCAGGCGATCAATAATAATTATGAAACCGAAAAAAACAGTGCAAATTTTGAATATAGTTATGTCAATGGCGATTATATGCTGGCTAACGAAATAGATGCTTCTGTTACCAGCAGCTGGAACAGCGGTCAGGGGTTTGCGTGCCTTGGCGCTTTAAAACAGCTGCCCATGGGAACCCCAAGTGGATTTCAAGGCGGGTTCACCGGCAGTTTGGACGGTATGGGGTATACTATCAGTGATTTAACGATCGAGCGCAGCGGAGAATCGTATGTTGGTTTATTTGGCTGCCTGACGGAAAGCGCGCGTGTAACGAATTTGACACTTTCCGGAAGTATCAGCGGACAAAGCAGCGTCGGCGGCATAGCAGGAAAAAACCTGGGGCTGATCCGTAATGTTGCAAATAAAGCCGCTGTCAAAGGTAATTCTTCGGTAGGTGGTATCACCAGCACTAATTATGGTACGGTGGAATTTGTCAGTAACAGCGGCAGTATCACAGCAACAAATGGCGGTAGTGTTGGCGGCATTGCCAGCAGTAATGGTGACGGGAACAAAACTGGTATTATAAAGTACGCTGAAAACACTGGTGCTGTTATTGGCTGGGGAAATCTCGGCGGCATCGCCGGTGTCAACAATAGTAAGGGGACTATTGAAAACGCTGTTAATAAAGGCTCTGTTACAAGCAATGTTGACGACAGTACCGGTTTTGGGGGGATCAGCGGGATCAATAAAGGGACAATAAAAGATGTGGTCAACGAAGGCGACGTTAAGATATATAAAGAGGGAACAATGGGTGGCAATTCGGTAGGCGGTATCAGCGGCAATAACATAGATAAGGGAACTATCGAAAATGCTGTTAATAAAGGCGCTATCCTTGGCGGCGTAGCTGTAGGCGGGATCGTTGGGGAAAATTCCGGCAGTATCAGGAACACTGAGAACAGCGGTAATATTATCGGTGTTATTTCTGCTGCCGGAGGGATCGTAGGCAGAAACGCGAATGGAAAAGGATCGGTCATCGAGGCCTTTAACAGCGGTGATGTGAGCGGCAATGGTTATATAGGCGGTATCGTTGGTAACAATAAAGGCGGTTTGATTGAAGCTGCAGCGAATGAAGGCAATATTTCTGCAGATCAGCAGCTCGCTGGCGGTATTGCCGGTTATAATACCAATGGCGGGAAAATAGTAAATGCTTCTAACAAAGGTATTATCACCAGCGGTAATTCTAAAGGGGATAGTTTTGCCGGCGGTATCTGTGGTTTTAATTCCGGCGGCAGTATCGCAAACAGCTATAATACAGGGGACGTAACTGCTGATGGAAATTATGTCGGCGGGGTCTGCGGCGCTAATGCCAATGCGCTGGTTGACGGTGTGTACAATACCGGCGCTGTCGAGGGCGCGGATAATGTGGGCGGTGTTGCCGGTTATGACGGCAATGATGAGGAGCTAGACTATGCCAGTATCAAAAATGCTTATAATACCGGCAGTGTCAGCGGTAATAAAAATATCGGCGGTATTTTAGGGCTGGGAGAATATGGCAGCGTTGCTAATGTTTATAATTTAGGCAAGGTCAGCGGCAGTGCTGACGTAGATGCAATTATGGGCGCGTCCGATACAGAAGCAGTTTCTGCCGTCCGGAATGCCTATTTCCTCACCGATAGCGGTTACCAAAAATACGGTGATGGAACAGTATATGCTACGACAGCAGAGTTCAATCAGGCTTTCGCAGATGGGCTGGGAGAAGAAGATAAAAAAGTCTGGCAGACCGATCAAAAACAGACGGCACCGTATCTGAAGCCGTTTCTGCAGGAAATCAGCGGTGATGTGGGCAGGCTGGAAGCTGCAGCTGGCAGTGATTTTAAGGCCGCGCTGCTTGCCAAACTGCAGGAGTTGGGTATAAATGTAGACCCTGATAAAATCCTGGGATTAGATGGTTTGGCAGCCGGTGAATATGATTTGGGCGAGCTGCTGTATTCTACGCAGGACGGCTATGCTCTGCAGCTGACAGGCACATTGGTGGTAAAATCCGGTACTCAGCCGGAACCTAAACCAGAGGCTCCCGCTACAGATGACAAATATACGGCCACTTTGACCAGCCTTCAGAAAAAAGTTGTGCAGGCGTGGGAACAGAGCCTGGTCAATGACAGGGATTGGCATATTGAAGAAAATCGCAGAATACAGCTGGATAATAATTCAGTAAAAATCGAGCCAGTGCTTTTTGATGAAGTGAATCTGCAGGATGAAGAAACGCCGGCAGAGTAAAAAAATACAAAGGACAAGCAGTTAAACTGCTTGTCCTTTGTGTTTTAAAGAGGGTAAAAGTTTCTGCAGCAAGTATAGCCGCTGTTTTATCTGGCCATCCGGTAAATATTTTCCATATCGGCAGCGTTCAGGGTGACGAAGCCGCCGATCGTTCTTCTGCCCATAAAGCTGCATTTGTGTGCCAGCTCTTTGATTTGGGTGTCGGTGAGTTCGATTTCCATGTCGCTGATCGAGGTAGGCATACCAATGGAACGGAAAAAGTCTTCCATGGCGGCGATTCCTTCAAGCGCTGTTTTTTCGTCATTGCCGAAGCTGTAGGGAACATTCAGTATGTTAACTGCCAGTTGCGCGAAACGGCAGGGGTTTTGTTTGAGCACATAGCGGGCCCAGCTGCCCCAGATCGCTGCAAGGCCTGCGCCGTGAGCAATATCAAACATACCGCCTAATTCATGCTCCAGCTGGTGGGAAGCCCAGTCGCCCTGACTGCGGTCGCCGGTGATGTCATTATGGGAAAGCGTGCCTGCCCACATGATCTCGGCGCGGACGTCATAGTCGGCAGGCTTCTGTAAAGCCAGTCGGGCATTACGCATGACGTTGCGCAGCAGAGCTTCGGCCATGCCGTCAGTGAGGGCCAGGGAGGTGACGCCGGGTTTGGTAAAGTAACGTTCTAAAGTATGGACGATGATGTCAGTACAGCCGCTGGCTGTTTGGTAGGGCGGCAGAGTGCAGGTCAGCTCGGGATTTAAAATGGCAAATTTACAGTAGGCATAGGGCGACTGCAGTCCGCGTTTCAGCCAGCCGTCTTCATTGGTAATGACTGACGCATTGCTCATTTCACTGCCGGCCGCGGCAATAGTAAGGACGGCACCGATAGGGGCGCAGGCCTGCGGCGCTTTGCCGCTGTAGTAGTCCCAGACGTCGCCGGGATTGGTGATGCCATAACCAATGGCTTTGGCACTGTCGATGACGCTGCCGCCGCCTACAGCGAGAATAAAATCAACTTTTTCCCGCCTGCAGATTTCAATACCTTCATAAACCTTGCTTAAACGAGGATTGGGCACAACGCCGCCCAGGGTCACATAGTGCAGTCCTGCTTCCTGCAGTGCGCCGCAGACACGATCAAGCAGACCGGATTTTTTGGCACTGCTGCCTCCGAAGTGTACCAGGACCTTGCTTGCTCCTTGTGTTTTGCAGAGTTCACCAACCTCGGCTTCGGTATTTTTACCGAAAAGTATTTTTGTAGGTGCGTAATATTTAAACTGTTCCATAATAACAGCTCCTTTGCTGCGGCAAATGCTGCCGCTGTAAAATCTTCTTAAACCTATCGTATCGCAAAACAGGCAGTTTGTAAAATGCAGAAGTTTCATAAAATTATCGGAAGGAGAAATATTTTGTGATTTCTTGGTGAACAATTTGCAAAAGAGCAAGAGTTTTGTTTGTTGATGTCGAATTGAAACGATAAATCTGAAATGATTCAGGCAGAGGAGGTAATATTATGCAGGGAAAAAAATGGATCGCCGCGGCACTGGTCTGCGGATTTTTACTGGGACAGGGAACGGCTCCGGCGCAGGCCGGTATTTTGGGTACCGTAGTTAAAGGCGGCGCTGTATCGTTATTGGTCAGCCAGTTTGCCGACCAGCTGAACAGCGCTATCAATACTTTGACGGCAAAATATCCTATCTCCAGCGATTACGCTACCAAGGTAGTGCCGATCATTACCGTGGGTGACGGAAGTTATGCCGGCGCTGCTCAGGTATCGGGACCGAAGGAGCAGGTAGATAAATGTCAGGCTGCTTTGCAGCTGGAGGCTTCCTTCTTTAAAAACTTCCGTGCGAAAGCGCTGATCCCGGTCGATAAGGTCGCTATCAGCGGTATCAATCGCGTGCAGGGTGTGGGCGTATCGGCCCAGATCGATGTAAAGATCTAACAGCTTAAAACAATTTAAAAAGTGCAAGTCCGCAGGCTGATGTATGTCAGCCTGCGGACTTTTTTTATTTGCACGGGTATTTTAAGGGTCATGCTTTAACAAACCTTTAAAGAAAGGTGAAATTCTTTACAAGAACTTAAAGCCTTCTTAATTCAAAGCAAAGAAAGCTTTGTTATGATGACAGTGTTTCCAGATGCAAGCAAAATTTCAGTACTTGTGAAAAAGGAGAGAAGGAAATGAAATCAAGAAAATTATTCAAGGTCTGCGCCCTGCTGATGCTGGCAGTAATGAGCTGTTTGCTGTTCAGCGGCTGCGGCGGTCAGTCTGAGCAAAAGAAATTTGTGATCACTTATCTGCCGAATGAATCGACAGATAAAAATGCCGATGCCAGAAAAGGTATGGCGGGCGATTTGAGCAAGGTTTTGGGAATGGAGGTCACAGAGCTGGTATCTAACGATTATAATGCGGTGATTGAGGCGATGCGTACCGGTAAAGCCGATATGGCTTATTTTGGACCGTTAAGCTTCTGCCTGGCTTATGAACGTGCAGGTGCAGAACCGATCGGGATGATTGCCAAGGATAAAGATAAAAAGAACGCGACTTATAAGTCTGTTCTGGTTACGAGCAGCAAGAATACTGATATCAATAGTATCCAGGACATCAAAGGGAAAACGATGGCGTTCGTTGACCCGAATTCCACTTCCGGCAATCTGATCCCTTCAGCGGCGATTATGAAAGCATTTCCCGGTGAGAAGCTTTCGATGGATGATCTGCATACTAATGGCAAATTTTTCCAGGCAGTCAGCTTTTCCGGCAAGCATCAAGCAGGTCTGGCGGCTGTAGTCAAGGGTGATGTGCAGGTAGCTCCTATCTCTGATGCAATTCTGGCGGCTGAGATCAATGCGGGACGTGTCAGCAAAGATGACGTTAAAATTATTTTTGCTTCTGATCCGATCCCGTCCGAACCGATGGCTCTGCGCAGGGAACTGCCGGCAGAAGTGAAGGAAAAGGTAAAAAACTTTATCCTGAGCTATGACAATGCCGCTTACTACAAAGGGGTAATGGGTGCAGAGGATAAGCGTTTCGTAGAATGCAGTATTGAAGATTACAAAGGTATCATTGATCTGAACAAAGCCCTGAGCAGCAGTAAATAAGTTGGAGCAGAGGCCGGCGCTGTCCGGCCTTTTTTATAGGAGGAAGCATGAGCACGGTTTTAAAAATGGAGCATATCGAGAAAGTTTATGGCAATCAGGTCCGCGCTTTGCATGATATCAGTCTGGAGGTCAGAGCCGGAGAATTTGTCGCTGTTATCGGTCCTTCCGGATCGGGCAAGTCCACCCTGCTGAGAACGGTCAATCAGCTGGTAGTCCCCAGCGGAGGTCATGTATACATCGACGGCGAGGAAGTTACCGGTGCGTCCGGCAAAAAGCTGCGGCTGCTGCGGCGTAAAGTCGGGATGATCTTTCAGCATTATAATCTTGTGCAGCGGCTGTCGGTAATGCAGAACGTGCTGCATGGGCGCTTGGGTTATATGTCGGCGTTGGATGGGATGCTGGGTAATTATACGGAAGAGGATAAACGTAAGGCGATTGACTTGCTGCAGGAAATCGAGATGGGCGATCGTTTATATAACCGTGCCAGTGATCTGTCGGGCGGTCAGAAACAGCGCGTAGGCATTGCCAGGGCGATTATGCAGGAACCGAAGCTGCTTCTTTGTGACGAACCGATCGCTTCACTGGACCCTAATGCGTCTAAAATCATTATGGATCTGATCTATCAGATGACGCAGCGCCGTAATATTGCCTGTATCGTCAATCTGCATCAGCTGGATGTGGCCATGCGTTATGCTACGCGCATCATCGGTCTGGCAAAAGGAGAAATGATTTTTGACGGAACCCCGCAGCAGCTGAATAATGCAGTGATAGAGAAAATTTATAATACTTCGATGGAAAATCTGATCATTAAGCAGGGTGAAAATTATGCCTGAAAAAATAAGTATAATGAATCCCCGTGAAAAACAGGTTTATACCTGGTTTTTAGTGGTCGTGCTGGTTTTGTTCTGCCTGGCGACTTATATTTCCCGTTTTAATCCGCTGGAGGTTCTTTGGGAACAGGGAGAATTCTGGAAATTTCTGTTTCAGGATTTCCTGCCGCCACGCTTCAATGCTTCGCCGGTAGTAGTAGAATCGATTCTTGTAACTTTTGCGTTGGCGGTTTCGTCCAGCTTCGTTGCGGCAGTGTTTGCTTTTCTTTTCGCTGTGTTCGGCAGCACTTCTTTATCACCATGGAAGGGACTGGCCAGAACGATCCGGGGGTTTGCCACTTTTCTGAGGAATATCCCGACACTGGTCTGGGCTTTTATTCTTTTTTCGTCACTGGGTATTGGTACCGGGGTTGGTTTTATTGCTTTGCTGATTTCGACCTTTGCCTTTATGACAAGAGCGTTTATTGAAGTGATCGACGAGGTATCCTGTGATGCAATGGAAGGGCTGACGGCCTGCGGCGGTACGTTTTGGCAGAAGGTCTGTCAGGGTATCGTACCGACCTGTCTGACACAGTTTATCGCCTGGTTCCTGTACTGCATCGAACTTAATATACGCGCGTCGACTATTGTGGGAATGGTAGGCGGCGGGGGGATCGGGCTGGTGCTGTTTTCCTATATCAAGTCGTTTAATTATGCCGGCGCGGCAGGAATTATTCTGGTTATTGCGGCGATGGTCATTATGGTGGAATTTTTAACTAATTATCTGCGAAGAAAGGTGTTGACATAAAATGGAGCAGACTTTTGTACAGGCGAGGGTGCAGTGTCTTGAGTTCAGTAACGGCAGGATCCGTGTTGCCCGCAGCGGGCAGGATAGGGAGCTGCGCTGGTTTTTAGCAGCTGTAACAGTCGTTTCGATAGTGGCGCTATATTATCTGCAGTTGGATTGGCTGAAGCTTATTTCCAGGCTGCCTGATCTGGGGAAGACCTTTGGTTTGCTGGCGCTGCTGGATTTTCACGATTTTGGGCTGACGCTGGAGGCCTTTTCCCAGACAGTGGCAATAACTGTGCTGGCAACTATTTACAGCGTTCTGCTGGGATTGGTATTAGCTGCCTTTGGTGCCCGTAACCTGATGAAAAATAAATTTGTGACTTATGCTCTGAGCGCGTTCTTTACGTTTCTGCGTGCCGTACCGACACCGGTTTGGGTATTGCTGGCGCTGGTCTGTCTGGGGTTGGGGCCTGCTGCGGGCATCGTAGGACTGTGTGTGCATGCCACAGCTTTTTTTGCCAGGGCTTTTACGCAAAGCTTTGAAGATGTGCCTGAGGAAGTGATCGAGGCGCTTGAGGCAACAGGAGCCAGTAAGCTGCATATTTTTTTGTCTGCGATACTGCCTGCGGCAGCTTCGCAGATCATGGCCTGGACTGGTCTGCGTTTTGAAATAAATTTTTCTGAATCAGCGATCCTGGGGATGATCGGTGCCGGCGGAATCGGCTTTGCGATTGCGAATAATATCCAGGGCTATCAGTTTGGAGCCGCAGGGCTGGCGATCGTACTGGTTTTTGTATTTGCCTATTGCGTGGAGCTGGTTTTTACAACAATCAAGAAAAACTATATCTGACAGATAAAGGGTGATGTTATGGAGAAAAAAGAGTTGTTCCGTATTATGGCGGCCGCCGATGGCAGTATGCTGCGTGAGCTGGCTCAGCCGCTGGCTGAAAAATATGGTGTCAGCGTTGTGAAGGCGCCTGCTAAAACACTGGCGATGATCAAGCTGCGTGAGCCGGTAAAAAACAGTCTGTTTTATCTGGGTGAGGCGTTGGTGTGCGATACAGTTGTGGAACTGGGCGGCACTAAAGGGACAGCTGTTGTGCTGGGTGATGATTTTGACAAAGTCAGCTCCATGGCGGTGATCGATGCTGCTTTTAACAGGCAGGTCAGCGAACTGGATGAACTGAAGACAGTGCTGCAGCGGCTGTCTATGCGGCAGCAGCGGGAACAGGAACTGGAAAACGGATTGTATGCCAAAACGATGGTTGATTTTCAGACTATGGATCAGGAGTAAAGATGATGCAGAAAGCTTATGAATTTGATTTTGTATATGACACTCAGGCTGCTTTTCGTCTGTTGCTGGAAGCGCTGAGCAATCCGGGACGCATCGTTGAGCTGGGACCTCTGGCCCGGAAACTGGGTGGAGCTTATGCCATGCCGCTGACTGTGGCGGCAGTGCTTTTGGACAATGAGGTCAGTTTTGCAGTCTGCGGTTCTCCTGCGCTGGCAGAGAAAATTACTGAGCTGACTCTGGCTAAAACAGCTGCTGTGAGTAAAGCGGATTATATCTTTGTGACGGAGAATGCGGATTGGCAGGAAGCAGTACAGGCTGCTAAGTGCGGTACACTGCGCGATCCTCATAAAAGCGCGACTGTCATTTTGTGCACAGCGGATCTGCAGGCAGGCAAGCTGCAGCGGATCAGCGGGCCCGGGATCAAGGCTGTCCAGGAAATCATTATGTGCCCGGAACTGCAGGCGGCTTTGGGGAAACGTGATGAGCAGGAATATGAGTATCCGCTGGGCCTTGATTTTTTTGTGCTGGATCAGCGGGGCTGCCTGATGGGTATACCACGTAAAACAAGAATAGAAAGCAGGTGAACAGATGGCTTATGTGGCAGTTTCCGGCGGTCAGGAAGCAATAGAGGAAAGCATCAGGCTGCTGCATTGTATGCGCGGCAGTACTTTTAAAGAGCTGGAAGTAGAAGCGATAGAAAAAAAGCTGGGCCTTTTAGTGGACCGGGTAATGAGCGAGTCTGGCTTATATGCGCCGGCTTATGCGGCACTGGCTTTGAAACAGGCGGAAGGCAGTATCGAAGAAGCAGTGTTTTTGCTGCGGGCTTATCGTTCGACTTTGAGCCGCAATTATTATACCCTGCCGGCCAGCGGGACAGAGATGCGCGCTGTCCGCAGGATCTCGGCAGCCTTTAAGGATATTCAGGGCGGACAGATTCTGGGAGCGACCTATGATTATACACATCGGTTGATTGAATTTAAACAGCCGTCGGCAGTGGAATTATGCGCCCGGCGTCAGTGCTGCCTTAAAGAGGCGAAGCCTGTGCCGGTAGTAAAGCTGCCACGGGTTTCGGAGTATCTGAAGGCAGAGGGATTGATCGACAGCTGTGAGATCGATGATATGGAACCTGTGGATGTAACGAAGAATGTTCTGGAATTTCCTGCTGACAGAAGCGCGCGTCTGCAGACTCTGACCCGGTCTGACGGGGGCTTTATCGGCGGACTGGCGTATAGTTCGATCCGTGGTTATGGCGCCGTACATCCAACTGTAGGTGAACTGCGCTGCGGCTATGTGGAGCTTGAAGTACCATATTTGTTTGACGAGACGGAAAGCATCTGCATCGGTGAAATTTTGCTGACGGAAGTAGAGGGCTTTATTCCTGAGGATGACGATAAGAAACTGAAATTGGCAGTAGGCTACGGCGCAGTTTTGGGGCGGAACGAAAACAAGGCGATCTCGATGGCGGTGCTGGACGCGTCGTTGGAAACAGAAGGGCCTGCTCCTGCACAGGATGAAGAATTTGTACTGCTGCATGGTGATTCGCTGGAGATGAACGGCTTTATTTCTCATTTGAAGCTGCCGCATTACGTTACCTTCCAGTCTAAGCTGGACAGCGTACGCAAGACCAGAAAGGAGCCGGAGCATGAATCCTGAATATAATTTTGCTTTCCTGGACGAAGGTTCTAAACGGGAAATCAGGCGCAGTATTTTAAAGGCGGTGGCTGTACCCGGTTATCAGGTGCCGTTCGGCTCGCGCGAACTTCCGATAGGGCGCGGCTGGGGGACGGGAGGCATTCAGCTCACTTTGTCGCTGATCGGCCCGCGTGATGTTTTGAAGGTTATCGATCAGGGCAGCGACGATAGTGTCAACGCTGTCAATATCAAGAAATTTATCAATTTGTGCAGCGATGTGGCGACTACTACAGACAGTACGGAAGCAACCCTGATCCAGACGCGTCATCGTATACCCGAGGAACCGCTGCGTAATGACCAGCTGCTGGTTTTTCAGGTGCCTTTGCCGGAACCGCTGCGGGTGATAGAACCAAGCGAGGAAGCAACGAAGCTGATGCATGCAGAAGCAGATTACACGGGCATTTGGCTGCAGCTTTATGAAAGCATTATGAAATATGGCAAGGTCACGATTGCTACGGAATATCCGGTTACTGTTGAGGACAGATATGTTATGAACCCCAGTCCGATCCCGAAATATGACAATCCCAGACTGCATGAGTCGGAATGTCTGTATTTATTCGGAGCAGGGCGCGAGAAGAAAATTTATGCGATACCGCCTCATACAAAGGTCGTGTCGCTGGCGTTTGACGATGTGCCTTTTGAGATCGAACATATGGAAGGCCGCCGCTGCCGTTTATGTGGAGCGGAAAATGTTTATTTTGACGAGCTTATCGACAGAGAGACAGGCGCTGTCAGCTATCAGTGCTCGGATACAGGTTACTGCTCTAAACGAAGGCTGCGCAAGGAGGCGGACTGCTGATGCGTACTAAAGAGGAATATTATGAAGATACATTAAAAAACAGGGCCTTGCTGGAGAGCCAGGAGGTGCTGAACTGCAGTTGTCCTTACAGACGCTGCGAATGGCACGGGAAGTGCCGCGAATGTGTAGCGCTGCATCGTTATCACGCCGAGCATCTGCCCTGTTGCCTGCAGCCGCTGCTGAGGGAGAAGATCACGGTGCTGGCGGGGTGCTGTGAAATGGAAACCACTTCCAGAGTCAAAGAATCTGAGAAATTCCGTGAATATGTAAAAGAGCAGGATGCTGTGCGCGGAAAGGGGCGGCAGATATGATGAATAAAGAAGAGGCCGTTTTACAGGTGCGCGATCTGCTGCTGCGTTATGGAAACGGCTGCGAGTGCTGCAGCAGCCGGCAGCCGCTGGAAAAGAATCGCTGTCCCCGCTGCGGTACTGTCTGGGCTGTACGCAATGTATCCTTTGACGTTTATCCCGGAGAAGTATTAGGCATTGTCGGTGAATCAGGCTCAGGAAAATCCAGCGTGATGAAAAGTCTGTATTTCGATCATGAAGTAACAGGAGGAAGTGCCTTTATGAAGCAGTATCAGGATGGAAAGGTCAATATTTTCGGCGCCAGTTCACAGCAGCGCCGGTATATCAAAAATCATCTGATGGGGATGGTTTATCAGAATCCTCTGCTGGGTCTGCGTATGGATTATTCATCTGCTGCCAATGTTGCTGAAAAGATCATTGCCGCCGGCAACCGTAATGTAGCTTTTATGGACGGCAGAACAGTGGAGCTTTTGGAAGCGGTGGAGATACTGACTTCCAGGCGTGCGGAACCGCCCAGAAATTTTTCGGGCGGTATGCAGCAGCGGGTACAGATCTCCAAGGCGCTGGCCAATAATCCGGGGCTGCTGCTTTTGGATGAGGTCACCACCGGGCTGGATCTTTCGGTACAGGCCAAGGTTTTAGACCTGATCAGGAAAATACGCAGCCGTTATAATATTTCGATCATTCTGGTATCGCATGATCTGGCAGTGATCAGGATGCTGGCAGACAGGACGATGGTCATGCTGGATGGCCAGGTAGTGGAAAGCGGTCTTACCGATCAGATTTTAGAGGATCCGCAGCATGCTTATACACAGCAGCTGGTACACTCATTGCTCTAACAGCGGCGCTGCCGCGGGAAAGGACGACTATGAAAACAGCTATTTATAATGGTAAACTGATCACACCTGCCGAGGTGTTGGAAAATAAAGTGCTGGTGTTGGAAAATGACCGTATTATCGATATTCTTGCAGAGGATGTTATAGATCTGGGGCAATATGATGAAAAAATCGATGCGCACGGAAGGTATGTCTGCCCCGGTTTTATCGATACTCATTCTGACAAGATCGAACAGATCATTCAGCCGCGTCCTACCAGCGTGATGGATTTCGAGATGGGACTGAAGGAGATCGAGCGGCAGTTGATCAATCAGGGGATCACAACGATCTACCATTCGATATCACTCTACCAGGACGATTATTTTGGGGCTTCGGAGCTGCGCTATAAGAAAAATGTGCTGAAGCTGGCTGAGCTGATCAATAATATCCACGAGCGTCATCACCTTATTCATCATCGTCTGCATTTGCGGATCGAGATCGATAATCTGGAAGCGTTTGATATCGTCAGCAAAATGCTGCGGGAAAAAACAGTGCATGAGATATCGTTTATGGACCATACGCCCGGGCAGGGGCAGTACCGCAATATCGAGACTTACCGCAAAACTATTACCGCTTATCACGGCGAAACTGTAACAACGCTGGGGTTTGAGGGCGTGCTGGAACATCATAAAAACAAACGGACCCTGAGCTTTGAACAGCTGCATGAGCTGGCGGAACTGGCCAGGGCTAACGGAATCCCCGCAGCGTCACATGATGACGATACTGCTGCCAAGTTGCAGGTAAATAAGGAGCTGGGCGTTGCTATCAGTGAATTTCCAATTACGATCGACGTTGCCAGGCAAGCACAGCAGTTAGGTTTGGCTACAGTGGTCGGAGCCCCTAATATTCTGCTGGGCGGTTCACATACCGGCAATCTATCTGCGGCAGAAGCGGTCAAGGAAGGCTGCGCCGATATTCTCTGCTCCGACTATTATCCTGCGGCAATGCTGCACAGTATTTTCATTATGCATAAGCAGCACGGCGTGCCGCTGCCGGAAATCGTCAATAAGCTGACGCTGAATCCGGCCAGAGCGATGTGTATCGATAACGATTATGGCTCGTTGGCGGTGGGAAAAAAGGCCGATCTGCTGATTATCAAGATTTTAGACGGTTATCCTGTTATTACTCACGCTTTGGTTGACGGCAAGGTTATTTCACAGTTGGAATACAGGGTTTAGGAGGAGTTATGGAGATACTTGCCATTGAAGGGCTGACGAAAAATTTTTATCTGCATAATTTGGGCAAAACTATCAAGAGCTGCCGCGATATCGGTTTCACGCTGCATGAGGGTGAATTTATCGGTATAGTGGGGCGTTCCGGTGCCGGTAAGTCGAGCATTCTTAAATGTATCAACCGTACCTATCTGCCGCTGCAGGGTACGATCGTTTATAACAGTCAGGCTTTTGGGCCTATTGATCTGGCTCAGGCCGACGAGCGGCATATGCTGCAGCTGCGCCGCTATGAAATCGGTTATGTGGCTCAGTTTCTGAATGTGATGCCGCGTACGACGGCAAAAGAGCATGTTATGTCGGCACTGCTGGAGATCGGCGTCGCCGCCGGCGAGGCCGAGCGCCGTGCTAAGGAAATGCTGGATTATTTTCGTTTGCAGGAGGAATTGTGGGATATTTATCCGCAGACCTTTTCCGGAGGTGAAAGGCTGCGTTTGAATCTGGCGCACGCTATGGTCAAACGGCCGCGGCTGATGCTGCTGGACGAACCAACGGCGTCTCTGGATAATAAGACTAAAGTTTTAGTAAAGGATATTCTGCAGCAGTTAAAAGAAGAAAAGACCAGTATGCTGGGAATTTTTCATGATCTGGAATTTATGGAAGGCGTTTGTGATAAGGTCTTCAATATGTCCGAAGGGAGTTTTGCCTGATGCGCGGTGATCTGCACTTACATTCTGCATATTCTGACGGCAGCGCTACGGTGATTGAACTGATCCAGCAGGCGGTGAGCAAGGGGCTGACCCATATCGCCATTACCGACCATGACCGGGTGCCGCGCTGCGGTGATATTCCGCCGGTCACTGCTTTGAAGGTGATGCCTGGAATCGAGATTTCGGCCTATGATTTTCAAAAGCAGCGGAAGGCGCATATTTTAGGTTATGCCATGCGTGACACGAGATCAGTGACGGCCTTCTGCCGTCCGCTGCTGGAACGCAGGCAGGCTAATAGCCTGCGCCAGATCGCACTTCTGGCAGAGCATGGTTTTCGTATCCGTCCTCAGAATTTTGTGAAACGGGCCGGACACGTTATTTACAAACAGCATCTTATGGAATATTTGGTGGCGACGGAGCAGGTAGAAGAAATGTTTGGCACTTTTTATCATGAAACATTTAAAAACGGCGGTTATTGTGATTTCGATATTGAGTACCTGGATGCTGTCGCTGCCGTGCGTGTGATTACAGAAGCCGGAGGATTGGCAGTATTGGCCCATCCGGGGCAGCAGCAAAATCTTGAGCTTGTGCCTGAACTGGTCGGGTATGGCTTAAAGGGTATTGAGCTGGAACACCGTAAAAATACAGAGGCTGATAAAGAAGCTATCAGACAGATGGCTGGTCAATACGGCTTATTTCTTACCGGCGGCAGCGATTACCACGGCACACTGGAGGATGGCAGCAGTGAGCTTGGTTCCTGTCTGGCGACGGAAAACGCGCTGCGGATAATATTTAATAATAACAGTGAAAAATAAAAAGAACGCATTATCCAATGCGTTCTTTTTATCATTTATGCTGTTGTTTACGTTCTTTACGTTTGGCACGCTTTTCTTCTTCTTCTTTTTTTGCGGCCGCACGTTTTTGATAATCCAGATAGAAAAAATACAGGCAAGCCGGTACGCCGACTGCGAAAAAACCTATCCAGCGGTTGCCTAAAAAATATTCTGTCGCCATACCGGCGGCAAAGGTTACGAGAACTACATAAAGCATAGCGTTGCTCCTTTATAGTTTAAATAAATTTAAAAGCTTTTCACTGACGATGATATTGTTATGGGGCACTTTCTGCCAGCTGAACAACGGAAGCAGTTCTTTGGCACTGACTGGTTCAGGTGTCGGCAGCAGTCCGGCCAGGAAGGCAAGGAGGCCGATGAGCGGCTGAGGACTGACAAAATGCTGACGAAGAAAGCCGAGATCCAGATCACGGTCGCGTTTGGAAAGACGTCTGCCATCTGCAGCCATCAGCAGTGGTACATGAATAAAAGCCGGTGGGGTAAAGCCCAGCAGCTGGTACAGATAAAGCTGCTGCGGTGTGGAACTGAGCAGGTCGCAGCCGCGGACAATTTCCGTGATGCCCATCAGGGAATCGTCGACGACCACTGCCAGTTGATAGGCGTAAACACCGTCGCTGCGCCGCAGGATGATATCGCCGCATTCAGCAGCCAGGTTCTGCGTATACGGACCATAATGTCCGTCGATAAAGCTGACAGCAGTATCAGGAAGCCGCAGCCGCTGTGCCGGGTCTTTGGTGCGGGCTTTGGCAGCTGTCTGTTCGGCTGTCAAATGGCGGCAGGTACCGGCGTACAGAATGCGTCCGTCACTTAGATGCGGTGCCTGGGCGGCGTGCAGCTCAGCCCGGTTGCAAAAGCAGGGGTAAGTCAGTCCCAGTTTTTGCAGCTGTGTAAAATAGGCGGCATAGATGTCAAAACGGCGGCTTTGATAATAGGGTGCATCTTTTCCGCCGGCGCTGCCTCCGGTATCCCATTCCAGGCCCAGCCAGTGCAGATCATCTTCTAAAAGCATGTCGCTGCCGGCAGGGCAGCGGGGCTTGTCAAGGTCTTCGATACGCAGTGTGATGGTTCCGCCCTGTTTTTTTGCTGACAGCCAGGCCAGCAGGGCGCAGAAAACATTGCCGAGGTGCATTCTGCCGCTGGGCGTAGGGGCAAAGCGCCCGCAGACGGCTTTTGCCATAAACCGACCGCTCCTTTCAGACTTTTTTATTATTGTATCACGGAGCGGGAGACAAAAAAAGGTTTGCTATAAAATAAACAGCACCTGCTGCTGAACAGGTGCTGTGAAAGTTTATTTAAAGAAAGGCCAGACAATAGGGATAACAATCATGGAAACGATAAAACTTACGAAAATCAAAGGAGTGCCAACTTTAACATAATCCATGAAACGATAGCCGCCAGGCCCTAAAACCAGTGTGTTAGGCGGTGTACCGACAGGAGTGGCATAGGCGCAGGCGATGCCGATGGTGATCGACATGACGACGGCGTGAGGTGAAGCGCCTATCTGTTGGGCAATAGCAACTCCGATGGGGCAGAGTAATGTTGCTGTTGCTGTGTTGGACATAAATTGTGTCAAAAAGCTGGATACTAAAAATAACAATGCGGCTACGAATAAGGGTGAAGGCGTGCCGCCGAGCAGATCGACGCAGAATTTAGCCAGCAGTTTGCCGGCACCGGTTTTATCCATGGCGGATGAAACGGAGATCATACCGGCGAACAGGAAGATTGAAACCCAGTCGATGCTGGCATAAGCTTGCTTTTCAGTCAGGCAGCCGGTCAATACGGCGACGAGCGCGCCGATAACAGCCGCCATTTCCAGGGTAATGAATTTCAGGTTCAAAGCCATAACGATGACTACGCCTAAAAGGATCAGACCGGAAATAAGCTGTTTTTGAGGATTGTCATTACTGACGTCGAATTCCTGTTCGATTTCTATATCGGCGGCCGCATTGACTTTAGGCAGAAAACGGTAGCCGATGAACATCATGTACAGGGTGCCGGCGATAGCGATAGGAATACCGACCCAGGCAAATTCAAAAAAGCCAAAAGGCCTGAAACCTGCTTCGACTAAAGCGTTGGAAGCGATCAGGTTCGGCGGTGTACCGATAATAGTGAAGATGCCTCCGAAAGCGATGCCGAATGCCAGCGGCAGCAGCTGCCTGGAAGCCGGAAGCCTGGCAGCGGAGCAGATGCCCAGTACAACAGGCATCAGGCAGGCCGTCGTGCCGGTATTAGACAAAAAACCTGACAGGACAGCGCCGATGATCATGATACCCAGCATCAGGCTTTTTTCGCTGGTACCGAATACCGAGACTACTTTTTTCCCGATGTTCTGCGCCAGCCCGGTATGGAACATTGCTGCACCGACGACGAACATGCCGGCAAATAGGAGTACTGAAGAATTGGAAAGGCCGGAAAAGACGGCTTTGGGTGTGATGAAGCCTAACAGGCCGCAGGCAACGGCGCCGCCGATCGATGTGACGGCAAGCGGGATCAGTTCGGTAATGAAAAGTAAAGCAATAACAGCAAGCAGTAATAAAAATTGTACGTCCGGGGTCATGATTATCAACTCCTTCTCTCCAGAAAATAACAGTCTTGCTGAAGCTGGCAATAGACAGTACAGCAGGACAATTTATGGGTAAAAAATACCGCAAAGATAATGTGCCGCTTAAAGGTGTATGAGGTTACCTGTTAAAGGACATTATTTTGCGGTTTGCAAACGAAGCTATTTTATTTTCAAAGGATGTACAGCTGACTATAAAGGAATATTTCCGTGACGTTTCGCAGGGCGGGTCTCGCGTTTGCTCTGCAGCATTTGCAGGGCGTTGATGACAGTGGGACGGGTGTTCTGCGGTTCGATGACCAGATCGACCATACCTCGCATCGCAGCCTGATATGGTGTGGCAAAGTTGTCGATGTATTCCTCAGTTTTGGCTTTTACATCAGGGTCGTTTTTGAAAATGATATTAGCTGCACCGGCAGGACCCATTACTGCTACCTCCGCAGTTGGCCAGGCTATGACCTGATCGGCACGGAGATCCTGTGAGCACATGGCGATGTATGAACCGCCATAGGCTTTACGGGTAATGACTGTGATCTTGGGTACAGTAGCTTCGGAATAAGCATACAGCATTTTGGCTCCGTGGCGGATAATACCGCCGTATTCCTGATTACAGCCCGGCAGGAACCCGGGAACATCTACCAGATTCAGCAGGGGGATATTGAAGGCATCGCAGAAACGGATAAAGCGTGCCGCTTTATCAGAGGCGTTGATATCAAGGCAGCCTGCCATGATTTTAGGCTGGTTGGCAATGATCCCAACAGTCTGTCCGTCCATACGGGCAAAACAGGTGATGATATTTGCAGCCCAGTATTGTTGTGATTCATAAAATTCGCCGTTGTCAACAATTGATGTGATAACGGTTTTCATATCGTAGGCCTGATTGGAATTGTCCGGCAGCAGGGTATTCAGTCTGGCGTCGATACGCTGTGGGGCATCTCCTGTGTCGACGACAGGCGCCGCTTCCAGATTATTTGAAGGCAGAAAGCTGAGAAGATAACGGATCTGCCGCAGACAGTCGCTATCATTTTCAGCGGCAAAATGTGCTACGCCGGAAGTACCGTTATGGGTCATGGCGCCGCCTAATTGTTCCTGGGTCACATCTTCGCCGGTGACGGCTTGAACAACTGCTGGGCCGGTGATGAACATTTTAGAGGTGTTTCTGACCATATAAATAAAGTCTGTCAGTGCCGGACTGTAGACTGCGCCGCCGGCTGAAGGTCCCATAATGGCCGAGATCTGCGGGATTACTCCCGAGGCCAGAGTATTATTGAAAAAAATCTTGCCATAGCCGGACATGGCATCGACAGCTTCCTGAATACGTGCTCCGCCGGAATCGTTAAGTCCGACAAGCGGCGCACCCATTTTCAGAGCCAGGCGCTGGACTTTGACGATTTTTGCGGCGTGCATTTCGCCTAAGGAACCGCCTTCGACTGTAAAATCCTGGGCAAAAACGTAGACCAGACGGCCGGAGACAGTACCATAGCCGGTTGTGACGCCTTCGCCGGGCAGCGCCTTTTGGGATTGGCCGAAATCAGTACAGCGGTGTTTGACGAAACGGTCTAATTCAACAAAGGAGTTTTCGTCCAGCAGTGAGGCGATCCTTTCCCGTGCTGTCATTTTACCGGCTGCGTACTGTTTGGCGATACGTTTTTCCCCGCCTGCCGCTAAAACTACAGCTGTTTTCTGCAGCATTTTTTCTATTTTTACCTGGGTTGACAAGGGAAACACCTCCTGAATGGTTGGCTGTTAAAGCCAGTGTGATTTAAGAGAACTGTTTTACCGGCTGCGGTCAGTGGGTATTGGCGTTGATAAAATCGACGATATTACCGGTAGGAGTACCTGGAGTAAAGACTTCGGCCACACCGGCGGCTTTTAAGCCGGGAATATCAGTATCAGGGATAACGCCGCCGCCGATAACCAGTACATCGTTTAAACCTTTGGCCCGCATTAATTCGACCACTTTTGGGAACAGGGTGTTATGTGCTCCGGAAAGCAGGCTCAGGGCGACGACCTTGACATCATCCTGCAGAGCTGCTTCAGCGATTTGTTCCGGGGTCAGCCTGATCCCGGTATAAATAACTTCAAAGCCTGCGTCACGTAAGGCGCGGGCGACGACTTTGGCGCCGCGGTCATGTCCGTCAAGGCCTGGTTTAGCTACTAAAACACGAATTTTCATTTACAACACTCCTCAATAAAATATAGTTTTTGATTTAAGCGGCAATAAATATCTGCCTGAGTTTATTTAACCTAATTATATAAGCTGGATATTTGTTTGAAAAATATGGATGTTTGTTAGGTGAACGGGTCGAAATTGATAAGTAACAATAAAAAATAAATGGTTAAAGGGCCGGATGATTATAAAAACTGTCTAAAACCATTCAGAGGGCAGCCTGATAGATATTCTATCCAGTAAAGTTGGTTGTTTTTATATATCCAGATATCAAAAAATATTATAATTGGATAATATTTTAATGAAAATTTACAAATAGCGGCTTTGTGATATTTTAGTAACATTGCAGGATAAGTTGATGCAAAAGCGAATTATAACAGCAGGAACAATCGCAAAGAGGTGATACCATGACCGAAGAAAAAGAATTACAGCCTGTCGATATAGAGTGGGAAGCTGAAAAGATCTGCCGCTGGGGAGCAGCCCGTGCCGGTGTGATTGTAGTTGCGCCTTTGGTGGGAACAATGGCTTTGATGGCTAACGAGGTCTATATGATTATGCGCCTGGGCGAGCTGCGCGGAGTAAAGCTGGAAGAAAGTGCTGTTTTGGGACTTTTGACTTCACTGGGGGCGACTTTTGTCGGTCAGACACTGGTAACGTTGATTCCAATAGCGCCGATCCAGGTGCCGGTAGGTGTATCGGTGACTTATGCTGTAGGCAAGGCCGCTAATGCCTGGATTAAGGCCGGGCGTCCCGAAGATATTGCTGAATTCCGGGAAGTTTATGAAAGCGCCCGTAAAGAGGGAATGAAGCACAGTGAAGATTTTGAAAAAATGGATTGCAAAGACACGCCTTTGGGCGATGAAAGCAAACGTTTTGAATTGCGTGAGCTGAAGGAAGCTTTGCGAAACAAATCAGGAAATTTGTTTTCTAAAATAGAAAAACATGCTGATCGGGCGGAAACGGTTTTATCAGAAAAAATCGCGACGGTCAGTGAAAGACTGCGGCCGTTGAAAGATAAGGGGCAGCTGTGGTTCTCGGCGCAGAAATGGGAGCAGCTGAGCCAGGGCGGTCTGGTAGTCCCTTATGATGAAATCGTGGATTATGTGCGTCAAAGCCTGGCCGGCAGCGAATTTACATTACAGTCTCTGGCTTATGCCGAGCCTGATCTGCTGCGGCTGGAGCTGCAGCATACAACGCACGGCACTTTGGAGCTGCTGCTGCAGGTCGAGGTGTTTAATGTCGATGCCGAATCTGCTTTTACAAGGCTGAAGCTGGTCGATTTTGCTGTCGCAGACAATGATTTTGCGCAGCTGGTAGTGGAGCTGATGGGGAGCAAGCTGATCATGGCTATCGTAGATCTGGTGATCGACAGGGTGGATATCGATGCGGATAGTGTTACGACCAAGTATGAGCAGGGCAGTATCAGTGTCGATTTTACGGCTGCGCTGCAGCAAAGCAGGCTGCAGCAGAAAAAAGTCCTGGATCGTTCACTGTTCGATGTAGTACATTTGGTTGAGCTGGTGCCTCAGGCCGATGGCGTTCTGGTAAAAGCTAAAACTGAATGGAAATAAAACCGTTTTATAAGGTGACGCTGCTTTGGGCAGCGCCACTTATTTTTTGCGTTTTTGCCGTTTTCGGTGTAGAATATACATACCTAGCTATATATATGTATGTATAGCTACGAAGGAGGAAATTAAGTGATTCGTAAAACTTCTGCCATGGTAGAAGCGGGTATTTTGGCCGCTATCGCCATAGTTTTTGCTATTATCAGCATGTATGTGCCGGTCATCGGCAGCTTTATCAATTTTTTATGGCCCCTGCCTATCGCTATCTGCGGTATGCGCAACGGACTGCGCTGGAGCGTTATGACGCTGATAGTAGCTGATATTGCCGTAGCAGTTCTGATCAGCCCGCTGCATGCTTTTTCGCTGCTGGCTGCTTTTGGTTTAGTGGGGCTGACCTTGGGCGAGTGTATGCGCCGTGGGTATAAGCCTTTCAAGCTGATGCTGATCAGCTCGGTGGCCTGCCTGATTTCTATCGGTGCCAGTTTTTTGATTGCGCTGTATATCATGGGTATCCAGCCGGTCGATATGATGTTTACTTCATTGGAAGAGGCTGCCCGTGAGAGCGTAGGCTATTACCAGTCCATGGGAATGAGCCAGACCGAGATCGACGCAGCCGTTAAAAGCAATGCCGAGATGCTTCGGATGATGCGACTGATCATGCCGGGAGCTTTTTTCCTGTGCGCTCCGATTATTGCCTTTGTCAATTATCTGGCCGCACGTAAAATTTTGAGTAAGCTGGGAGCTGCTTTTGAGGAGTTTCCTCCTTTTACGCAATGGAACGTACCTGGCTGGATGCTGTGGCCTTATGGTATTTCGCTGCTGATGGTTTCCTATTATGTTCAGTATCCGGAAAGCCTGATGTACCATATCTCAGTTAATCTGCAGGTGATAACCAGTGTTTTCTTTGTATTGCAGGGTATTGCTTTGATCTATTGGTGGCTGGAAAAAAACAATAAGCCGAAATGGTGGGGAACTGTATCGGTGGCACTGTTGTTTTTTGTCCAGATATTTTCTCAGATTATTGTGTTTGTGGGCGCGTTTGACCTGGTATTTGATTTCCGTAATCTCAGCGGGAAAAGGACTTCCAAGCGCGCATAGAGATGAGGCGAGTATATGTTTAACAAAATTTGGGATTCGCGCAGTGATATCATACCGCTGATACTGATCGTTTTTCTGACGTTCATTATCGGTTTTTACGAACCGTTATGGATACCGGTATGTATTCTGCTGATCGGCCTGTTGTATTATTACAACAAAAAAAGTCTGCGCAGTAAGGAAGTACGCTTTAACAGCTATCTGGATACGGTAGTGCGTAATATTGAGCGTACTAATCATCATGCCGTTCAGAATCTGGATATCGGGATGGCTGTTTTTGCCAAAGACGGTAAACTGCAGTGGAAAAATGAGCTGTTCAGTAAATATGTAGGTACTAAAAATCTGGAGGGCAAACGTCCGGAAGATGTTCTGCCGCTGCCGGCCAATGCGTTCGACACGCTGAGCGTGAAGGACGGAGAACGCCTGATCCAGATCGAGGACCGCTACTATAATTTGAAGCATTGCCGGGTGCAGACATCGGAAAAAGGTGAGAAAAAAGGCACGGGCCTGATGGTTTATCTGAGCGACGTGACTGATTTTGAGCTGCTGCGCCAGAAATATGATAATGAGAAGCTGTGTCTGGCCTACGTCAGGTTTGATAATTATGAAGACGTGATGAAGGGTATGAGCGAAACGACCCGCGCCAATATCAGCGGCGAGGTCAATGAAGTACTGAGCAAGTGGGCCGAGGAAGAAAACGGCTTTATCAGCCGTTCTAATAAAGAATTGTGTCTGATTGGTTTTAATCAGGCGGTCCTGCGTGATTTAATGGAGCAGAAATTCCCCGTTTTAGACAGTGTACGTGAGATCCATGTCGGCAATAAGATCACTCCGACAGTGAGCATTGGTATTGCCTGCGAAGGCGACAATCTGGAAGAACTGAGCCAGAACGCAGTCAAAGCATTGGATCTGGCGCTGGGGCGCGGAGGCGACCAGGTGGTCGTAGCCGTAGACGGCGGGACACAGTTCTTTGGCGGCACGACTACCGTAACTGCTAAAAGTACACGCGTGCGCGCACGTATCGTAGCGCATACGATCCATGAACAGATCATTGCCGCAGATAAGGTTTTCGTTATGGGGCATATGATGGAGGACTTTGATTCGATTGGCAGTGCTATCGGTGTAGCGAAAATGGCGCTGTCACTGCAGAAGGAAACTTATATCGTTGTCAGCGGCGAAACTGACGCACTGGATAAGATCAAGGAAATGCTGCAGCGTGATGAACTGAAGCTGATCCAGGATGATGAACAGTACCTGGAACTGATGTTGGAAGGACCGGAGGCAATGGCCCATATTACGCCCGGCAGCCTGCTGTTTCTGGTCGACCATCACCGGCCGATGCTGTGCGCAAGCAAAGAGGTTATGGAAGCGATCCCGAAACGGATCATTATCGATCATCATCGCCGGGCGGAAGACGCCATCAAAGAAACGGTGCTGCAATATATGGAGCCTTCTTCTTCCTCGACCAGCGAACTGGTGACGGAGCTTGTAGGCTATTTTAATGACCGTCTGGAATTTACTAAAGGCGAAGCGACCGCGCTTTATGCGGGCATCGTTGTCGATACGAAAAATTTTGCCGTACAGACCGGTGAGCGAACCTTTGAAGCGGCAGCTTTACTGCGCCGCAGCGGGGCTGACCCGACTGTGGTAAGGCAGCTGTTCAAGGACGATATGGAAACCTTCCAGATCCGTTCGCGGCTGATTGCCGAAGCAGAAAGCCCGGAACCGGGACTGATCGTTTCCGTTTATGAACAGGCTCCCAAAGAAGCAAAATCATCAGTCATAGCGGCTCAGACTGCCGACACGATGGTTGCCATCAGCGGTATTTATGTCAGTGTCGTTATTGTGGAATATGTTGACGGTTCGCTGGGCATCAGTGCCCGCAGCGACGGTACGGTCAACGTACAGATCATTATGGAAGAGCTGGGCGGCGGCGGTCATCAGACTGTGGCCGGCGTACAGCTTGACAATAAGAGGGCTGTGGATATCATGCCGCAGATCATCTCTTTGGCAAAAAAACAGTTAGAGGAGATTGATAACAATGAAAGTGATCTTACTGCAAGATATTAAAAGTTTAGGTAAAAAAGGCGATATCGTAGAAACGGCCGAAGGTTATGGCCGCAACTATCTGCTGCCTCGCAAATTAGCGAAAGAAGCCAGTGCGGCTAATTTAAATCAGGCCAAGCAGGATCAGGCCAATGCTGCCCGTCGTGCCGCGCAGAAAAAAGATGAAGCTACCGTTCTGGCAGCTCAGATCGAAAAAGTGACCGTTACCTTGAAGGTACGTGTCGGTGATAATGGGAAAATGTTCGGCTCGGTTGCGTCTAAAGACGTGGCGGAAGCATTGATCGAACAGACCAAGCTGGATATCGACCGCCGGAAGATAGAACTGAAAACACCTGTTAAGGGTTTAGGCAATTATACAGCTGTAGCTAAACTGCACCCTGAGATTGCTGCGGAATTTGCCGTAGTAGTTGAAGCGGAATAAGCGAAAGACAGGGAAGGTTATGCAGGACAGAGTACCACCGCAAAATATAGAAGCCGAGCAGTCAGTGCTGGGCGCGATGCTGATTGAGAAAGAGGCTATCCCCAAGGTCATGGAGATCCTGCGGGATACTGATTTTTACCGTGAGGCGCACCGCGTCATTTTTAACGCTATGCTGGAGCTTTACAATAAGAACGAAGCTGTGGATATGATCACGGTGACGGAGATTCTGAAGCGTGACAACAAGCTGGAGGATGTGGGCGGTATCGCTTATGTCACTTCGCTGGCTAATGCTGTGCCGACTGCGGCCAACGTAACCTATCATGCGAGCATTATCGAAGAAAAATCGATTCTGCGTCAGCTGGTTTCCGTATCGACGCAAATCGCTTCGATGGGTTATGAGGCTAATGATGATGTGAAAAACATCATCGACAGTGCTGAAAGCAAGATTCTGGAGATTTCCAACCGGAAGAAGACAGCTGATTTTACGCCGATCAATGAGATCGTTCTTGATTCTTTTAAGAGTATCGAAGCGCTGATGGGCAATAAGAATGGTCTTACCGGACTGCCTACAGGCTTTGAAGATCTTGATAATCTGACCTCCGGCCTGCATGGCAGTGATTTTATCATCCTTGCGGCCCGTCCTTCCATGGGTAAAACTGCTTTTGCGCTCAATGTGGTACAGAATGTGGCGATCCGAGCTGCCAAAAAGGTTGGCGGAGCTCCGAAAACAGTGGCTTTTTTCAGCCTGGAAATGAGCAAGGAGCAGCTTGTACAGCGTATGCTCTGCGCCGAAGCCAACATTGATTCGCAGCGGCTGCGTATCGGCGAGCTGCGTGATGAAGATTGGGCGATGCTCATCAATACGGCAGATACGCTTTCCAGTGCTAATATCTATATCGACGATACAGCAGGTATCACTGCCATGGATATGAGGTCGCGCGCCCGCCGGCTGAAAGCCGAACACGGTCTTGATCTGATCGTAGTCGATTATCTGCAGCTGATGCAGGGCAGCGGTAAAAAGAACAACAGCGGTGACCGGCAGCAGGAGGTTTCAGAGATCTCACGTTCGTTGAAAGCGCTGGCCCGTGAGCTTGATGTTCCGGTCATTGCTTTATCGCAGCTGAGCCGCAGCGTTGAAGCGCGTCAGGTCAAACGTCCGATGCTGTCTGACCTGCGTGAGTCTGGTTCTTTGGAGCAGGATGCGGATATTGTAGCCTTTTTATATCGTGAAGATTACTATAATCCGGAAACGGAGAATAAAAATATTACCGAACTGATCATCGCCAAGCACCGTAACGGTCCTGTCGATACGGTCAATCTGTTCTTCCACAAACAATATACCAAATTTGTGGGACTCAGTAAGCGTAAGGAGTAAACTCAGACCTGTGAGCAGATGAGAAGGAGGCGGCGCGTGGAAATATGGATGGAGCAGCTGATGGCTTTTTTGCAGAAGCATTGGCAGTTTACTATCATTGGCTGCGGCCTGCTGATTTTTATCGGCGCGCTTTTAAACTGGCGTTGGGTCTGCGAATTTGACCACAGGCGGGTGCGCCCGTTTGCCTTTGATACGCTGGTGCATGATTTTTTCGGCGATCAGGGGTACCGTTTTCTGATGGGTATCAGTGGACTGGTCATTATTTTGTGTGGTCTGGTATTTTTATTTTTGTCATAAATAATGGAGCGCTTTAAAGAAAAACAGCGTGAACGCCTGTGATAACAGGTTTTCACGCTGTTGTTTATTTTACGAATGTTTTAAATAAATTTGCAAAAAATGTTCAGTAGTCTTGCAGTGAAGAACTGAAAATGTTATGATATGAGAGGATAAAAAAGTTTATTTATAAGAGAGGAAGAACGCAAGCAGGCCTTCTTCCTATTCTTATTGCAAAAAACACCGATTTTACGGGGGGAAACAAAAAAATGATCGAACGTTATACTCATCCCGAGATGGGTCATATCTGGACTTTGGAAAACGAATTCCGAACAATGCTGCAGGTAGAAATTCTGGCCTGCGAGGCGATGAACAAACTGGGCATCGTTCCTGATGACGCATTGAAGGATATTCAGACTAAAGCTGATTTCCGCATCGAACGCATCAAAGAAATCGAAGCTGTCACCAACCATGACATCATTGCTTTTCTGACAAATGTGGCCGAATATGTGGGCGATGCTTCCAAATACATCCATAAAGGCCTGACCTCCAGCGATGTCAAGGACACCGCTTTGGGCGTGATGATGAAACAGTCTGCCGACCTTTTACTGAGTCATCTGGAAAAATTCCATGCTGTACTGAAACGCCGTGCCGCTGAACACAAGCATACGATTATGATCGGTCGTACTCATGGCATCCATGCCGAACCGATGACCTTCGGGCTGAAGTTTGCGCTGTGGATGGATGAGACAGAGCGCAATATCGAACGGTTGAAGCAGGCGCGTGATTTTATTGCGGTCGGTAAGCTTTCGGGCGCAGTCGGCACTTACTCCAATATTGACCCGTTTATTGAAGAATATGTTTGTGAAAAATTAGGTATCAAGGCTGCCCGTCTGGCTACCCAGGTCATTCAGCGCGACCGCCATGCCGATTTTCTGACTACTTTGGCGATCATTGGTTCTTCTCTTGATAAAATGGCTACGGAAATCCGTAATCTGCAGCGTACGGACATTCGTGAAGCTGAAGAATATTTTGCTCCCGGGCAAAAAGGCTCCTCGGCGATGCCGCATAAACGTAATCCCATCACCTGCGAAAAAATCTCCGGTATGGCGCGTTTGCTGAGAGGGTATGCCGTTGCTGCGCTGGAAGATGTCGCCTTGTGGCACGAACGCGATATTTCCCACTCTTCTGTGGAACGTGTGATTTTACCGGATGCTACTATCGCGCTGGATCATATGCTGCGTAAATTTACCGGTATCGTCGACAAGCTGCTGGTTTATCCGGAAGCGATGATGGCGAACCTGAACAAAACCGGCGGCCTGATCTTCAGCCAGAATCTGCTGATCGCACTGGTCAGCAAGGGCGTGCTGCGTGAAGACGCTTATAAATGGGTGCAGCGCAACGCTATGGCCCGCTGGCTTGAAGGCGCTGATTTTAAGACCAACGTGGAAATGGATGCGGATATCCAAAAATATCTCTCCAAAGAAGAAATCGAAGCCTGCTTCGATCCCAAACCCATGCTGCGTCATGTAGATTTGATTATGTCCCGCTTCGGATTATGATTTAGATAAGGAGATGCTCACATGTCATCTGTTGTAGTTATTGGTGCCCAATGGGGCGATGAAGGTAAAGGTAAGATTGTTGATTATTTGGCACAGAAAGCCGATGCCGTCGTACGTTATTCCGGCGGTTCCAACGCAGGTCATACGGTAGTCGTCAATGACGTTTCCTATAAACTGCGTCTGCTTCCCTCCGGTGTTTTGTACAGTGATAAGACTAATGTGCTGGGTAACGGCGTCGTTATCAACCCCGGCGTAGTTCTGCATGAAATTGCTGATATGAAGGCTAAAGGCATCAGCTGCGACAATCTGGTCATTTCTGACCGTGCGCATGTGGTGCTGCCTTACCATGCCAGTCTGGATGAACTGCAGGAAGCAGCTTTGGGCTGTAATAAGATCGGTACGACCAAAGGCGGTATTGGCCCCTGCTATATGGATAAGGTTGCCCGTACCGGCATCCGCATCTGTGATTTGATGGAACCCGATACTTTTGCAGAAAAGCTGAAAATCAACCTGGAAGCCAAAAATGCCATTATTACTAAAATTTATGGCGGCGAACCTTTTGATTATGAAACTATGCTGCAGGAATTTTTGGCTTATGCCGAAGAGCTGCGGCCGTATATTGCCGATACCGGCGTAGTTTTAGACGAAATTTTCAGCGAGGGTAAAAACGTGCTGTTTGAAGGCGCGCAGGCTACTTTCCTTGATATCGATCATGGTACTTATCCGTATGTTACCAGCTCGAACCCGACTGCCGGCAATGCCAGCACCGGCAGCGGCATCGGCCCCCGTTATATCGACCATGTGGTGGGCGTAGTCAAGGCTTATACGACACGCGTCGGCGAAGGTCCCTTTGTTACTGAGCTGCTTGATACTGACGGACCCGGGCATCAGATCCGTGAAACAGGCCATGAATACGGTACCGTTACCGGACGTCCCCGCCGCTGTGGCTGGCTTGATGCTTTCATGCTCAAATATTCCGCACGTCTGAACAGCCTGGACTGCCTGGCAGTGACCCGTTTGGATATTCTCGATAAAATGCCGAAGATCAAAATGTGCGTCGGCTACAAGATCGACGGACAGGAAATCAAACAGATTCCTGCCAGCCTGAACGTTCTGGCAAAGGTTGAACCGGTTTTTGAAGAGTTTGAAGGCTGGCTGACTGATATTACGTCTATCCGCACCTTTGACGAGCTGCCTGTTCAGGCGAAAACTTATCTGAACCGTCTGAGTGAGGTTGCCGGTGTCGAACTGGGTATTGTTTCCGTAGGTCCGGAACGTGAACAGACTATCGTACTGAAAAAATTGCTGTAAATCAAAAATTTAAACCGTCAGATTTTTTCTGACGGTTTTTATATTTTTGAAAATTATTTCTTGACAGAACAGTGAAAGGTAGTTATAATTATATCGTTGTCAAGTTGGCTTGAAACTTGATAACTATGTGATCCACTAGCTCAGTCGGTAGAGCACCTGACTTTTAATCAGGGTGTCCCGCGTTCGAGTCGCGGGTGGATCACCATTTTTTTGTCTGGATGTTTGCCTGATGAAATAAAATCCCGCTTCTTATGACAGAAGCGGGATTTTTTGTTTATGCGGGCCTAAAGTAAAGCCTGCCGCAGTTTTTGTACCAGTACTGCTGGTTCCGGGCAGGTCATCAGGCTGCTCATCAGACAGGCGCCGGCGGCGCCTGTTTTTTTGATCTGTCCGATATTGGTAGGCGTGATCCCGCCGATAGCGTAGACTTGCAGTGATGTAGCGGCGCAGACGGCGCTGAGAAAATCAAGACCGCGTCCGGGCAGCCCCTGCTTGCAGCTTGTAGCAAAGATATGCCCGGCTAGTAAATAATCGGCGCCCAAGTCAGCGGCACGTACCGCTTCGTCAGCATGGTGGATGGAAACGCCCAGGCATTGTACCTGTGCCCGCAGCTGAGGCTGGCACAGGAGCTGCTGATAGCTTACCTGCAGTCCATACGTATCAAGCCGGCGGCAGATGTCCTGATAAGTATGCAGGATCAGCGGCAGCTGATGTGTCCGGCAGATTTTCTGCACCTGTGAGGCCTGCCGATAATATTCCTGCGGCGGTAATTCTTTGGCACGGAAAATAAGAGCGTCGATTTCAGAAGCAGCTAAAAGCTGGAGCTGCGTCCAAAAATTTTCAGGACAGGAAGCTTGGTCGGTAACGGCGATCAGCTTAAACATAGACATAATCACTCATGACCGGCTGCAGTCCTCGGTTCGTCAGCATTGCGCAGATTTCACGGACGGTACGGCTATCGTCGATCAGGAATTGTTCGTCGCCTTTGCTCTGCTGGCTGTGACCGCCGATGCCAACTTCAACGCCGGCAGAAATTTTAGTTGCAGCAAGTCCGACTACGTTATCGCGGAAACGGGCGCATTCACGGGAGGAAATAGTGAGGGAGGCAAAAGGCATAAAGATGCGGTAGGCGCAGATGATCTGCAGCAGCTGCCGCTCATGGACGTCTTTGGGATTGATCTGCTCATTGTTGATGATGGGGCGCAGACGCGGACAGGAAAAAGCGATCTCGGCCTGAGGGTATTTACGTTGGAGCAGATAAGCATGCAGACCTGTTGCCAAAGCGTCACGGCGAAAATCATCCAGTCCCAGCAGAGCGGCAAAGCCAACTCCGCGCATTCCGCCCTGTAAAGCCCGTTCCTGTGCATTAAAACGATAGGGGAAAATACGTTTACGTCCGCCCAGATGCAGCTGACCGTATTTATCAGGGGCGTAGGTTTCCTGGAAAACGGTGACGAAGTCAGCTCCGCATTGATGCAGATAGGCATAATCACTGCTGTCCATGGGGTAGACCTCAAGACCGACAACACGAAAATATTTGCGGGCCAGCCGGCAGGCTGCACCAATATAATGTACGTCGCTCATAGTCGGGCTTTCCCCGGTCAGGATCAGGATTTCTTCCAGCCCCTGAGCGGCAATAGCCTGCATTTCCGTTTCTATTTCAGCGGCAGTAAGCTTGGCGCGTTTGATATTGTTGTAGCAGTTAAAGCCGCAGTAGATGCAGTGATTTTCGCAGTAGTTGGCGATATAAAGCGGGGTGAACAGATTGACGGCATTACCGAAATGTTTACGTGTTTCTGCCTGTGCCCTTTGTGCCAGCTGTTCCAGAAATGGTGCTGCGGCCGGCGCGAGCAGTGCGGCGAATGCTTCAGGCGTCAGGTGATCCTGAAGCAGGGCCTGTTTCACGTCGTCCGCCGTATAAACAGTTTCGTCGTAAGCTGCACGGGCGGCCAGCACCTGTTCCATAATAGCTGACGAGGTTATTTCCATATCCGGCTGATAAGCCATCGGATCGGTATGCTGATCGATTTTCATATTCATATCACCTGTCTTCCAAAAAGCCTGTCAGAGGCGATGAAGCAGCCGCACCCTGCTCTAAAACACGTCCCAGCCCGGCTAAGTAAGCGGCACGCCCTGCTTCAACAGCCTGCTTGAAGGCTGCAGCCATCAGAGGGATATCGCCGGCTGTAGCGATGGCGGTATTGGCCATGACGGCAGCGGCACCCATTTCCATGGCTTCACAGGCCTGGGAGGGGCGGCCAATCCCGGCGTCGACGATAACAGGCAGTGCTATCTCATCAATAATGATCTTGATAAAATCGCGGGTTGCCAGCCCTTTGTTGGAACCGATCGGCGCTCCCAGGGGCATGATCGAGGCTGCGCCTGCGTCACGCAGATCTCGGGCGGTGTTAAGGTCGGGATACATATAAGGCATGACGATAAAGCCTTCTTTAGCGAGGATCTCCGTTGCCCTGATCGTTGCCTGATTGTCCGGCAGCAGATATTTAGAATCACGGATGATCTCCAGTTTGATAAAATCGCCGCAGCCGCAGGCACGGGCCAGCCTGGCTATGCGTATTGCTTCTTCAGCAGTACGGGCGCCTGAGGTGTTGGGCAGCAGTGTGATGCCTGAGGGAATAAAATCGAGGATATTGTCCTGCTGCGATTGAGCGCGCCTCAGCGCTAAGGTGATGATTTGCGCCCCGGCCTGTTCGGCAGCGGCTTTGATCAGCGGAAGCGAATATTTGCCGCTGCCAAGAATAAAGCGGGAGCTGAAGCTGCAGCCGCCTAAAATAAGTTTATCTTCTTGCATCGTAGTTTAAAATTCTCCTTTTGTTTAAGGTGTGGTGAAGCCCAGCGCCAGTCTCATGACCATGGTCGCCGCATGGGCGGCACAGACGCTGACGCGCGGGGCCAGCAGGCTGCCATCCGCGGCAATATCGGCAGTACCGTCGCCGCACAGGTAGAAACGGTTCAGCCTGCGGCTGGTAGTAATAGCATTGGCGCTGCCAGCGCCCGCCATGCCGGAACAAACGATCAGTTTTGCCTGCGGCAGCCGCTGCAGGACGGTTTCTGTCAGCATGGCCTTTTGTTCAGGGTCGTCAAAAGCTTCGCAGATTATATTACAGCCGGCAAAAATTTCCGGGATATTCTGCTGCGTGAGCTTTAGAAAGTGCGGCTCGTAGCATAAATAGGGATTGATCTGCAGCAGCTGTTCTGTCAAGGCTTCGGGTTTAGGTCTGCCGATGTCACAGAGTCGGTAGCTTTGCCGGTTGAGATTACTGATCTCGACCCGATCGCAGTCGGCGAGGGTCAGGTGTCCGATGCCAAGGCGCGTCAGCTGGACGGCAATGTTGGAGCCCAGCCCGCCTAAACCGGCGATACCGACACTGGCGGTGTACAAATGCTGCTGGCGTTCCTGTCCGTGCCGTTCAACCAGTGCTGCTGAAAGCTGTTGCCTGGTGATTTGTTTAGTCATTTTTAACCTCCGCCCACAAACTGTACAACTTCGATGGTATCACTGTCGGCGAGCTGCACTTTGCTGAAATCGCCGCGGTAGATGATTTTACCGTTGAGTTCGACGGCGACGCGGGCAACGTCAAAACCCTGCTGCGCCAATAATTGCGACAAGGTGCTGCCTGCAGCGGTGCTGATTGGTTGACCGTTGATTTGCATAGGGAACCCTCCTTGAAGAAAAATAAAAAAAGGCGCCACAAAAAGCTACACCCGTGGTGGTGTACCCCTTTGTGACGCCTTACGGCTTCACTCTTTTTTTAGCATAGCATCGCAGGTCAATACTGTCAAGAGCTTGGCAGATACTAAAACCATGCTTTTTTTAATTGCAGCAGTGCCGGTCGGATGTCGTTTTCCTGAATACCGACAAAAGAAATCAGGATCTCTGGTAAATTACCGTTGCTGTCGTAAACCGGCAGGATCCGGACGCCGTTTTCCAGTGCCAGTTCGGACAGGGTATCGGCAGTTTGCTGCGTGACGACAGCCAGGCGCAGATGCAGACCGGATTCATAGGCTCGTACAATGACTCTGCTGCCGAAGATTTCCGTTAAAGCTTGCCGCAGCAGTGTGTTTTTATTACTGTAGAGCCTGCGCAGTCGTTTAACGTGGCGGCGCAGTGCGCCGGCAGCAATAAAGTCGGCCAGTGCCAGCTGTTCGATCGTAGAAGACGTTTGGTTATAAAGGTGTCCCAGCTGGCGGTAACGGTCTAACAGCAGAGGCGGCAATACCATGTAAGAAATACGCAGGGAAGGCAGCAGCAGCCGCGAAAAAGAACCAAGATAGATAACTGTGCGGCCATCACTCATGCCCTGCAGTGAGGATACCGGCCGGCCGAAATAACGGAACTCGCCGTTATAGTCATCTTCCAGCAGATAGGTCTGCTGCTGCGTTGCCCAGCGCAGCAGGTTCAGTCTTTGCTGCGGCGAGAGCGAGCGGCCTTTATAGGGATTGGAAGGGCTGACGTAAAGCAGCCTGGGCAGGGAAGTCTCTAACTGGTCGGTGCTGAAATGCCGTACCTGCCAGCCATGCGAAGTAAAAAGCCGTTCTGCCTGGGCAAAGCCTGGCGCTTCCAGAGCAATACTGGTGATATCTGTCTGTAGAATGTCGATCAGGATCTGCAGCAGGCTTTGCACACCGGCGCCGATCACGATCTGTTCGGGGCTGCAGATAACGCCGCGGGCCACCGAGCTGTATTTGGCCAGTGTACGGCGCAGTTCTGTTTCACCCTGCGGCTCGCCATAGCCGGAAAGCAGGTGTTTATTTTTTAAGGCACGGTTCAGATAGCGCCGCCAAAGCTCGGAGGGAAAAGAAGCGGGATCGATATAATTATTGGCAAAGTTATAACGTACGGCAGGCGGTTCGATACTTTGTGTCACAGGCGCGTCGCTGTGCTTTCTCAGGCCTGACAGTGCTGCTGCAAAATAACCGCGTTTAGGTTCGTTTTGCAGATAACCGTCGGCAACCAGTTGATTGTAAGCGTTTTCGACAGTCGTGCGGCTTATCTGCAGCGCTGCTGAGAGCCTGCGGACAGACGGAAGTCTGTCTCCGGCTGCGATCTGGTCATTGTAGAGCTGGTTTTTGATAGAGTCAATGATCTGGGTATATAAAGGCGTTTCGGTCTGTTTGTCAAGTTTAAGATTAGTCAAAAGCATAAAACTGTCCCCTTTGGAAAAATAGTTTCTGGCTATTTATTACTGTACAGAATTATTGTATCATAAAAACTGTCGTTAACGAAAGTAAGTTTTTAGGAGGAATAAAGATGACAGATAGACAAATTTTAAATCGTAATTTAGCACAGATGCTCAAAGGCGGCGTAATCATGGATGTCACCAATGCCCAAGAGGCTGAAATTGCCGAAGCTGCAGGCGCAGTAGCTGTTATGGCGTTGGAACGTGTGCCTTCTGATATTCGCAGGGATGGCGGCGTTGCCAGAATGAGCGACCCGAAGCTTATTAAAGAGATCAAAAGCGCCGTATCGATTCCGGTAATGGCCAAGGTCAGGATCGGTCACATTGTGGAAGCGGAGATTTTGGAGGCGCTGGGAATAGATTATATCGATGAAAGTGAAGTTCTGACACCGGCCGATGATTTATATCATCTCGACAAGCATGCTTTTAAGATCCCTTTTGTCTGCGGTGCCCGCAATCTGGGCGAAGCACTGCGCCGTATCGGTGAGGGAGCGGCAATGATCCGCACGAAGGGAGAGGCTGGTACCGGCAATGTGGTAGAAGCAGTGCGGCATATGCGGACGATGATGGGACAGATAAGATTGCTGCAGAATCTGCCGCGGGAGGAATGGATGAGCTTTGCCAAAGAACAGGGAGCGCCGTATGAACTGGTGGCAGAAGTCGCTGCGGGCGGCAGGCTGCCGGTAGTTAATTTTGCCGCCGGCGGTATTGCTACGCCTGCAGATGCGGCCCTGATGATGAAGCTTGGCAGCGAAGGTGTTTTTGTCGGGTCAGGTATTTTCCGCAGCGGCGATCCGGCTAAGCGCGCCAAGGCGATCGTACTGGCGACCAGCTATTATAACGATCCTAAAATCGTAGCCGAAGTATCAGAAGATCTGGGCGAGGCCATGAGCGGTATCGATATCAAAACTATACCGGCGGAACAAACCTTTGCGGAGCGTGGCTGGTAATGCAGAGTGTAGGCGTACTGGCACTGCAGGGGTCATTTTCTGAGCATCTGACTAAACTGGCGCAGCTGACGGAGGTTTTGCCGGTTGCCGTAAAAACGGCTGCTGATTTAGAGCAGGTGGACAGATTGATCCTTCCCGGTGGTGAAAGCACTGCTATCAGCAGACTTTTACAGCGAACGGGACTGTCTGAGCTTTTAAAACGGAGGGTGAAAGAGGGGCTGCCTGTCTGGGGGACCTGTGCGGGGCTGATTCTGCTGGCAAAAAATATTGTCGGTGAACAGCCGCATTTAGGAGTGATGGATATTACCGTGCGTCGTAACGCGTATGGCAGTCAGCTCGACAGTTTCAGCTGCAGGCAGTTGCTGCCTGCTTTGGGGGCAGAACCGCTGCCATTTGTATTTATCAGAGCTCCGTGGATAGAAAAGGTTGGCGAACAGACAGAAATTTTGGGGGAGTATGCAGGGCATATCATAGCTGCCCAGCAAGGAAAGCTGCTGGCGACCAGTTTTCACCCGGAATTGACAGACAGCGATGCTGTCTATCGTTATTTTCTGCAGCTGTAAAAATAAAAAAAACGGAGTCTGCACAGCAGGCTCCGTTTTTATGTGCGGAATGCTTAAACCTTATGTTTGACATGATCCAGCGCCTGGGCAAACAGCGTCAGGACGTGTTCGTCGTCCAGCGAATAAATGACTTCTTTGCCGGACTTGGAAAACTTGACCAGCTGAGCATGGCGCAGCTGCCGCAGCTGATGAGAAATAGCGGAATGGGTCATATCCAGCATTTCGGCGATATTACTGACGCACATATCCTCGTGGGACAGCAGTTCTAAAATTTTAATGCGGGTCGGGTCACCTAAAACCTTGAATATTTCCGCCATCGGCTGTACATATTTATCGGCCAGCTGAGGGTGGATTCTGGCGCTGTGTCCGCAGGAATCGCAGATCACAGTATTGTTAGTTTTATTTTCGCTCATGTTGGGGCTCATCCTTTCTTATCAGCGCGGTAGCCCTTTGTGAAAAAGAACAGCAGCGTCGCATAATAAATAAAACCGCCGGCTTCGGTACGGGTAATCAGCCAGAAGGGAAACAGCGTAAAAGCTGCGATGATAAACAGCACGTAGGGCGCGCATTGCAGCAGCGGCGGCCGACTGGCCAGAGTGCGCCAGCTGATGACGCTGTAGCGTGAGGCGAAAATACCGAAAAGGAAGCCGCTCAGGCAATATAAAATTTGTGAAAGCATGGTATCAATATTCATAAATTTGATTTATTTCCTTTATTAGCAAAAAGATTTGGCAGAGCGTAAGCAAGGATACCGCTTTTAATGATCAGTCCGGCGATGATGCTGCCGCCGACAGTGCTGATCAGGAACGGCGGGATAAAGAACCAGGCGGCTGCCGCGCTGTTCAAGAAGAAACGGGCGATGACCCAGGCAGTCAGTCCGCCTAAAATACCGGTGCCGAAAATCTCGCCGGCCATAGCCGCTTTGACAGAGCCGAACCTGCTATAGCAAAGTCCGGCCAGACAGGCACCGATCATACTGCCGGGAAAAGCCAGCAGTGAGCCGGTACCGAACATATTGCGCAGGCAGGAAATGACAAAGGCCACTGCTGTCGCATAGCCGGGGCCTAAAATCACCGCTCCCAGCACGTTGATGGCATGCTGCACGGGAAAGCATTTGGAAATGCCGGCCGGTATATAAATAAGATGCGCGCTCAGGGTGCCGATGGCAACCAGCAGCGCCGCTAAAGTGAGCTTATGGATCTTCATGTAATGACACCTCTTCAGACAACTTCTATAACTTATTATAGCATTTCACAGCAAATAAATTAAAGGGAAACAGTAAAAAATGTAGAATATTATAAAGTATATTTTCAAAGGATATTTTGCAGTTAAAATATTGGGGGTCAGAAGAATGAAGGCTTTGACCGGGATCAAGGTGATAGATTTTTCTAAATGGCTGCCGGGACAGTACTGCGGTATGGTATTGGGAGATTTCGGCGCCGATGTTATCAAAGTGGAAACGCCTGCAGGCGACGATACACGCAGATTTTTTCCGGAAGCGCTGCCAGGTATGAGCTATTGGCATTTGGCGCTTAACCGTAATAAACGCGGCATTACGACCGATATAAAAACTGAAGGCGGACGTAAGCTTTTATTACGTCTTCTGTCAGAAGCAGATGTATTTTTAGAAGGCTTCCGGCCGGGTTATCTGGCGCGTTATGGCTTGGATTACGCAACTGTCAGGGAAATCAACCCACAGCTGGTCTATTGTTCGATCACCGGCTTTGGGCAGACTGGCAGTTACCGTCATAAACCGGCCCATGACCTGAATGTGATCGGACTTGCAGGTCTGAATTCACTGGATGACGTTGGCAGTGCCTGCGTTTCAGAGGTACAGATTGCGGCGCTGGGCAGCAGTATGAACGCTGTCAGCGGCATTCTGCTGGCTTTGCTGGCGCGCGAACGTACCGGGGAAGGTCAGGCTGTAGATATCAATTTATATAATACTTCATTGAGTTTGCAGACAACCGGCATCAGCAGCTTGTGGGGCTGTAAGGCTACAGGTTGTCAGCCTTTCGGGCGCACGGCACATTATTATAATATTTACCGGACGCAGGACGGCCGTTATTTGAGCGTGGGGACGATCGAACCTAAATTCTGGCGGCGTTTGTGCGAAATCCTGGGTTGTGAAGAGCTGATCGAGCGTCAGCATGATTTTGAACATGGTAATGAGCTTCAGGAGCGTTTGGCAGCAGTATTCCAGACCAAAACGCAGGCCGAATGGCTGGCGTTGATCGGTGAGGAAGAATTCTGCGTGACGCCGGTCTGTTCGCTGGAGGAAGCCTTAAACAGCGAGCTGACACAGCAGTCAGAAATGCTGGCGCAAAAACAGGAGGATATCGGCACTTTGCAGTATGTCAAACCGGCGATCCGTTTGTCGGATATGCCGGGCAGCATCGAACGCCGGGCGCCGCTTTTAGGAGAACATACGGCTGATGTGCTGACTGAACTGGGTTATACGGAGCCGGAGATTATGAAGTTGAAAGAAACTGGTGCGATTTGACAGTTTACGTTAAAACAAGGGGTGTGAAAAGATGAAACGCTTTATTTTAGCAATAGTCTTTGTATTCTGCTGCAGCCTGGGGATGACGCCGCCGGCAGAAGCGGGGCTGATCAGTAAGGAACAGGAAATAGAGATGGGCCGGCAGACGGCGATGCAGCTGGAAGCTAAATACGGTGTCGTGCAGGATTATGCCTTGCAGGAACGTGTCAACCGGATCGGTCAGAGCCTGGTCAAGGTCAGCGAACGGCAGGATCTGGAATACAGCTTTAAGGTGCTGAACAGTGACGAAGTAAATGCGCTGGCCTGCCCCGGCGGTTTCATTTATGTATTCAAGGGACTGATCGATTATATGCCGTCCGATGCAGAATTAGCTGGCGTATTAGGCCACGAGATCACACACGTTGTCAAAAAGCACACTGTGCATCAAATAGAAAAACAGCTTTTAACGACTTTGGCTTTTGCTATCGTTACCAAAGGTGATTTAGGCATAGCGGGACTGGCGACGCAGGCTTTAGCGGCCGGTTACAGCCGTACCGACGAACGCGGCGCAGATAAGGGCGGTTTTAATCTGTGTGTAGCAGCCGGTTACAATCCTTACAGTGTTGTGCTGACGATCAACAAGCTGGAAGACCTGGCGAAGGAACAGGGTAATCCAGGCTATGGTATTTTTTCGAGCCATCCCGAGCCGGAAGAACGTTTGAAACGTGTTATGAAGCAGATCAAAGCGCTTAAAGTACATCCGGAAATAACTCTTAACGAAGATAATACAGCCAGAGTGCATGAAGGTGACTGGGGGTTTAATATCACGCAGACTGTCGGTAATGACCGCCCGGAATATCGCGCTTATATGCTTGCCGGCGGTTTATACTGCGTGCGTGAACGTGATAAGGGCCATATCGATCCATATCGCTTTATCGTCTATGATAACGGCGGCAGTGCCACTATTTACTATGATGACATCGAGATCCTCACTGTTTACAATCAGGATGCGTATGCGGGCGGCTTCGGCAGTGCCGGCAGCTATGCGGCGGCCTGTACCGAGCTGCTGCGCCAGTGGGTGCCGGTTGCGAATGCCAACGATACGGCAGTGCAGCCCAAGAGTAAAGATAAAAAGAAATAACTGAAAATTTATTGCCTCTTCTTAATTAATTAAGAAGAGGCAATTTTTATACATATTTTTCTAAGTATTTTTAAAATATATGATAGTTATTATTTATAAACTAAAGAAAATATGTGATATAATAAATATGGGATTTTATGAGTAAAGGACGGCTGTGAAGATGAATGGCATAAAACAGTTCCGCAAAAATAAACAGGGATTTTTACTGGTCGATGCTATGATCGGGGTTTTGGTAGTAGCTATCGGCCTGGCTGCATTAGCGGCTTTATATACTTATGGTATCGGTGTGATGGTATCGGCGGACAGACAGGAAAAGGCTGTACAGATAGCATCGGAGAAAATTGAACTGTTAAAGGCAGCTGATGGGCACAGCAGCAGTGATATCAGAGAAATAGTTGAATCTATCAATAAAGAAGGTAATAATACAGTTACCCAGGACGGCATTGAGTACCAGATTAATGCTCGCGGCGGTGATGGAAGCCTGGGAAATAATTATCCGGGTGAGAGCGAATTGTATTTGGTCAGGGTAGAAGTGAAGTGGACAGATCCCAAGCCGCAGGTCTTGGATCTGCAGACATATATCCGTACAAAAGATTGATTTAAAGGAGCGGAGGCATGAAGAAGCAGTCCGGATTTACATTAATAGAATTAGTGGTAGCAATGGCAGTATTGGGGCTAATCATGGGGGCAATGGTACATTTGTTTGGCAGCAGTGTTACCAGTCTGCATGTAGGCGCCAGGCAGGAAGTCGTTTATGAAGAGGCGCGTTTGCTGATGAACGAACTGAAAACTACGCTGCGTTATGCAGCTAAGGACAGTATTGATCCGGAGCAGCCGACGGTCAGCACAAGTAAATTTTCCTATAAATGTAATCTTTGGGACAGGCATATGGATATTGCTCAAGGAACCAATAAAGAATATAAAGTGACTGTCGAGTGGAAAGATGATACAAAAAAACAATTGCAGGTAACGCGGGAAGATATTACTGACGGCAGTAAAAAAATAACTGTTTTTCCAAATGACAGCAATAATAGTATTTTCGAGGGTAAATTTCCTGTTACTTCTGAAACGCTTACTTTAAATGACGGTAATACAGTGATCATGTATAAGATCGCTTTGCCGCTGCAGTATGAATTTAATGGGCAAATGAAAACACAGACCTTGGAAACTAAAGTTGTGCCGAGTAAGGATGAAGTAACAGAAACACCCGAAGAAAAAATGCTTAAAGAATATACAAGCTTAGTAAGTATTTGGCATAAGCTAAAAAACGGAGAAGTTTTAACAAGTTCAGAAAGAAATTCGTTAGACGATTTTAAGAAATTTTTTGGAACAAGTAATGATTCACTTTGGCAATTGGGTAATAATGATAAAATAAGAGAGTATTTATTAAGTGAAAAATATGGTGGAGCCTGGTTTAGCGTAAATATAAATGGTAAAACAGTCTATATGAATCCATATGGATATGGTGATACAAATGTTCCCATTACTGTAGATAATGTTTTTCTTATTGGCTATACCGACCCGGATAAAACAACTGGATGGAATGTAAATTATGTTTATAATCCGGAAAATAAGAAATGGTATCACTTAATTAAAAATAGTGGTGTATCGGTCAGTCTGCCATTTAATAAAGTAAAAGATTTGATTAGTGGATCTGGATGGGAAATAGTTGGTAGAAGTTAATTTGATTATGAGGTGACGAAATGAAAGATCAACGCGGGTCGGTAACTGTCATATCTTTGGCAATGCTGTTGTTTTTAATGGTTGTTGCCGTAGCCTGGCTGCCGATGATGACAATGGAAAAAACGGCTGCTGCGTCTGATTATCGGGAACAGCAGGCTTGGAATGCTGCCGAAGCCGGTTATAAAAGGGCTGTGGCTGCGTTGTCAAATAAAAATGCTGACTGGCGATGGCTTACACCGGAAGAATATATCCAAGATAGTGATAGTGCGAATTTTGTGCATTTGAGTATAGACGGTAATAAAGTTGACCAAGATGAAATTTGGTACGCTGTCGGTATTATAGAAAATAATGCTGATATAGCTTCGGACTATACCCCTGAAGATGATGCTGTGTATCAGATCACTGCAATTGGTTCCTGTCAGGGCATTCGTAAAGTTATTCGTAAAAACTATACTTCGGGTGATATCGGCGGTTCTGGCGGTGGTGACAGCGGCGGTGAGGAAACACTGGAATTACCAGGTCTGGTACAGGCTGACGGTACTGTGACGGTAAAAAATTCCAACAACACTATTCTAGGGGATATTTATGGTTTTGACAAAGAAGACCAAAGTGGAGATAAACATTTTAATAATGGGAATAATTGGCAAGGTAATTATATGGGTACTTTAAAGACGAAGCTCCCAGATAATATTTTTGATAAAAGTTTTTACAAGGATATTAAGACATTGGATGTTTTACCTATTAATAACAATGAACCTTTTATTTTAGGTGCAAAAGAACAGATTTATATCGACTGGCCTATTGGTTTTTATAAAGATGAGTGGAACCAAGGTAAGAAATGGGAGTATCAAATTCGAGGTGGGCAGGGATCTGTATTATTTATCAATTGTCCGAAAAATAATAACAGTATAGATTTAACCAATGGTATTATCGGGCCTTCATCGGGTGAACCATTGACGTTGGTTTTTAACGGTGATGTGATAATAAGGACTCCATTACAGGGTAATATTAGAATTTTTGTTAAAGGGTCTGTAAAGCTGGATAGTAGTAATTCAGGAAATCCTACAAATAGTGAAGAACTATTAATGATTATGGCTAACGGTGATATTGATATGGCACGTTCATGGGGACTTGCTAATGGAAAAAGATATGCTTTTTTATCATCAAACTCTAATGTAGTTCTTGAAAATTCGTGCAATAGTTTTTGTGGACAAATACAAGCACAGAACGACGTTACTATATGGTCTAGTGTAATAGAGTATAGTAACAAGGTATTAAAATCAGCAGGTTTTACCGTTCCTAAGGGTATGAAATAAAAAGTGCATAAAGAAGTAAACAGTACCGCTGCTATCATATAGCAGCGGTACTGTTTTTTTTTTTTTTTTTTTTTTTGTATGGTATTGACAGGTTTTATATTTGTTTAACAAAAGGTTATTAAATATATCCTAAATAAATATTTGTTAAAATAGGTACAATATATTGTGATTTTATAATACAAATGATATAATAAATTAAAAAATATCAAATAATTTATATTATAGGTTTTAATTTATAACATATACAAAAAGAGCAATGAGGTGAAATGTGTGCAGAAACAACGTGGTTCGGTAACTGTTATAGCTATAGTAATGCTGTTGTTTTTGATGGTAGTGGCCATAGCCTGGCTGCCGATGATGACAATAGAAAAAACGGCTGCCTCATCAGATTATCGGGAGCAGCAGGCATGGTATGCTGCTGAAGCCGGATATAAAAAAGCTGTTGCAGCTTTAGATAATAAAAACAGCAACTGGACATGGCTGACACCGGAAAACTATATACAAGGCAGTGACAGCGGCAGCTTTAGACATTTAAGTATAGACGGCAGTAAGGTGGATAAGGATAGCGTCTGGTATGCGGTGGGAATTACTGAAAATAATGTTGATCTGGCATCTGACTATACTCCTGAGGACAGCGGTGCTTATCAAATAACATCAGTAGGAGCTTGCCAGGGGATTCGCAAGGTTATCCGTAAAATTCATACGTTGGGTGATAATGGCGGTACCGGAGGCGGAGAAGAACCGGAGCAGCCGCCAGATGCCTATATAAATGACAGCTTTATTACTTCAAGCGGAGCATTGATTATTAATGACGATGTAGATTATGATCCCAATAATAAGGTATATTACAGTGGATATTTTGGTGACTATACAGTGGGCGGGCAGGTAATCAATAAGGAGTTTGTGACAGAGCCTAAATATAAAAGTGCTGCATCGCCGGAAGTTTTTGAAAAAACTACTTATCCTGATCTTCAGTCTACAGGTGCAACTGAAGACAGGCCTTTAAGTAACTGGAATATTACCAACGGGCAATATTGGGCCGCTAAAGCCAGTTTTGCGGGAACGAAGATAAGTGTTGCCAATAATACTGTTTTATTGATCGGTGAACAGATGGGTATTGGCTATATGCTGTATAAAAATTTTTTAACTATGGATAACGTAGAAATCACTGTTCCGAAAGGAAAAACTTTAGAATTTATTATTTGTGACTATGGTAATATCAAAGATTATAATAATGTAGTTTTAAACAATATTACGATCAAGGGCGGCGGGCAGGTAAGCTTTATTTCCGGTGGTTCGATAGCTGCCAATTCGATTAAGTCGGTAGACAACAGCAGGATACTTTTCATTGCCAATAAAAATTTGAATATGTCAGACCCTTTTATCAATGCAGATAAACAGCTTGACGGCGGCTGTTTCCTTTCTTCGGCAGGTAATATGCAAATGCTGGTCAGCGGAAATGTGACAGCTACCTTTTATGGACAGATGCAGTCTGCAGGTCTTATTGGTATTGGCGGGCAAAGCGGTAGTACAGGAAAACTTGTTCTGCGCTTTAATAAAATCGGCGAAAAATTGAAAATGCCGAATATGTATTATTTAAGGGCTGCATAAGGAAATGGACTGGTAAAAGTCCGTCAACAGTGGTAAAAAAGTTTAAACGGATGTAAGAGTAAAGAAAAATATGGTGTGGAAAATCAAACAGCCCCTGTTTCCTAAAGGAAACAGGGGCTGTTTTTGTTGAGGGAAGTAGATGATGTATAAAGGTAGTGGGTAAGGTGCTTATTATTTGTTGAAATAACGTTTCAGGAGGCCTTCGAAAGCTTTGCCGTGGCGGGCTTCGTCTTTTGCCATTTCATGCACGGTGTCATGGATAGCATCCAGGCCTGCTGCTTTAGCGCGGCTGGCCAGATCGAATTTACCTGCGGTAGCGCCGTTTTCGGCTTCTACACGCATTTCCAGATTCTTTTGAGTGGAGTCGGTAACGACTTCGCCTAAAAGTTCAGCGAATTTAGCTGCATGCTCAGCTTCTTCAAAAGCTGCTTTTTCCCAGTACATGCCGATTTCAGGATAACCTTCACGATGAGCAACACGGCTCATTGCCAGGTACATGCCAACTTCGGTGCATTCGCCGGTAAAATTAGCGCGCAGATCCATTTTAATGTCTTCTGCGACGTCTTTTGCTATACCTACGATATGTTCAGCAGCCCAGGTACGGTCGCCGCACATTTCGGTGAATTTGGATGCAGGAGCTTTACATTGCGGGCAGTACTCAGGAGCTGCTTCGCCTTCATAAACATAACCACAGATTTGACATACGAATTTTTTCATTCTTCATTCCTCCAAGTGCTATAAAATTTATTTTTTTGTGAGCAGAACTTACGCAGATGTAAGTTTTCAATGTAATTATAATAGCACAGCTTTTGACAGTTGTCAATAATAATTATCCGTTAGTATTATAGAAAAATAAGGCCGGGAATTTTTGCTTCCAGGCCTTATTTTGAGGTTTATTTAGTTAGATGATTAATAGATGAAGGTCAGAATTTGACGGTGATACCCATATTAACGCCTTTGGTTTTGACGTCGCTGCCGCCGGGAGCAGAATCTTTGAATTTGTTGTCATAGTACGACAGATTCAGCTCTACATTGGATACCAGAGTACGGCTCAGGCCGATTTCATAGCTGTTAAGCTTGTTGCCCACGCCCGCTCTGCCCCATAAAGTACAGAGAAAAGGCAATTCGACACGTCCCTGGACACCGACTTGGCCGGAACTGCGGCTGCGGCTGTCGCCGTGCAGTTTGACGTCACTGTCGACATAACCTGCGTAAACATCAAGTACTGGCAGAACTTTGTACATCAGGTTGAGCTGCTGGGCTTCGACCTTGTTACTGCCGCTGTTTTTGTATTGATTCCATTTGTAGTTGATAGCGGTATTGCTGCCAAGGCCTACGGTGATACCGGCATAGGGAGATGTTTTTTTGCTGCCGACGCTGTGTCCTTCATAAGTATTGCTGGTAGGGACGTTAAGCCCCAGATCAACAGCTACTTTGCCCGCGTTATAGTTTTTGAGTGGAGAAGCAGCGCAAACGGTGGTGATTCCTAAAGCCAGTGCTAAGCTTAAAATTAATGTCTTTTTCATTTCTTTATACCTTCCTTACTAAAACACTCAAGCGAGTCAGTTCTGGATTTTACCGTCAACGCCTTTGACGAACCAGTCCATACTCAAAAGTTCCTTATCGGTCAGAGTAGTGCCTGCAGGAACTTTCTCGGCACCGCTTTGATCATACAGCGGGCCGGTGAAAACTTTTTGTTTGCCGGCAATGATATCTGCTTTGGCAGCATCAGCCAGTTTTTTTGTTTCATCGCTGACTGCGGGTCCGTAGGGAGCGATGTCGACTACTTTATCTTTCATGGAACCCCAGTAAGCGCCGGATTTCCAGGTACCGTTGTTAACCTGTTTGATGGTTTCTTCATAATACGGTCCCCAGTTCCAGATCGCGGAGGTCAAGGATGCTTTAGGTGCATTGGCAGACATATCGACATTGTAGCCGATGCCATATTTGCCGCGTTCTTCAGCTGCCTGCTGCGGACCGGGGGTATTTTGATGCTGGGCGATGATATCGGCACCGGCATCGATCAGTGTGATAGCAGCCTGTTTTTCGGTAGCTGGATTATACCAGGTATTGGTCCAGAGGACTTTGACCTGTACGTCAGGGTTGACGCTTTGCGCGCCCAGGGTAAAGGCATTGATGCCGCGGATTACTTCCGGGATCGGGAACGCTGCTACATAACCAATGACGTTGGATTTTGTTTCTTTACCGGCAACGATACCTGTGACATAGCGGGCTTCGTACATACGGCCGAAGTAGTTGCCTACGTTGGGGGCTGTTTTGAAGCCGGAGCAGTGCAGGAAGGTAATGTCGGGGTATTTTTTCGCGACGTTGATCGTCGGGTCCATATAACCAAAGCTGGTGGTGAAGATAACTTTGTTGCCCTGGGAAGCTAGTTGTGTAATTACACGTTCGGAATCGGCACCTTCAGGAACTGATTCGATGTAACTTGCTTGAACGTTGGGCATGTTTTTCTCAACATACTGACGCCCCAGTTCATGTGCCATAGAGTAGCCGCCGTCTTTGGCGGAGCTGACATAAACGAAGGCAACTTTGGTTTTGTCGCCTGCAGCCTTAGGGTCGGCTTTCTTTTCACCGCCGCAGCCGGCAAGTAACGCGCCGCAGGCCAGCAGACCAACCAGAGCGATGGACAGGATTTTCTTCATGCAAATGACCTCCTTGATAAATTATTTCTAACTTTAATTGTAACAATGGCCGGGCAATAAAGCAATATTTTGTGAAATAAAACCGAAAAAGCTTGTCAAAAAGTGGCTTTAAGGTGATAATTATAATGTATGAGTATGTGTAATTGTAAAATTTGACAAGGCGGGTAATCATGAGCGATACCGAAAAGAGTGCTAGCAGTAATAATAAATTTTTAAAAGGTACACTGATTTTGACGGTTTCCAGTATCGTCGTCAAGGTCATCGGTTCGCTGAATTGGATCATTTTGTCGCGCGTACTGGGTGGCGAAGGGATCGGCCTTTACCAGATGGGGTTTCCGATCTATCTGATGGCAATAACGTTGTCATCGGCAGGGATACCGGTCGCAATTTCGATTATTACGGCTGAAAAGCTGGCGCAGAAGGATTTTCTGGGAGCCAAACGGGTTTTTAATGTTTCTCTGCGGTTATTGTTCGTTACAGGCCTGGTTTTTGCATCGGCACTTTTTTTCGGCGCTCATTGGCTGATCGATAATCACTGGATCCGTGATAGCCGCGCTTATTACTCTATTATTGCTTTGGCTCCGGCCGTATTTTTTGTTACATTTTTGGCCAGTTTCCGCGGTTATCTGCAGGGCTGGCAGATCATGACGCCAACGGCGGCTTCCGAGATAGTAGAGCAGCTGATGCGTGTTGTGACGATGATCGTTTTTGCGAATATGTTTATGCCGCATGGTTTGGCTTATGCGGCTGGCGGCGCCAGTATGGGCGCCGGAGTCGGCGCCTTCTGTGCGCTTTTGGTTTTGATGTGGTTCTATGGACGGCTCAAACAGAAGCTGAAAGCGGATCTGCAGCAGCAGAATCCACTGGCTACGAGAGAGTCGGCGCGGGCCATCATCAGCCGCCTGCTGCGGCTGGCGCTGCCTGTTTCCATGTCCAGCCTGATGCTGCCGGTTGTGGCGAACCTTGATCTTTTGATCGTGCCGCAGCGGTTGGAAGCGGCTGGTTTTCATATCAGTCAGGCGACAGAGTTTTTCGGTTATCTGACAGGTATGGCTGTGCCGTTGATCAATTTAGCGACTATCTTCACGGCGGCTATGACGATCAGCCTGGTACCGGCGATTTCTGAATCGCGGGCACTGAATGATGTTTTCGGCATCAGGGCCAAAACCAGGACGGCCTTCAGAGTCGCTTTGATCATTACCTGTCCCTGTTTTGTAGGTATGTATTTTCTGGCTGAAAAAATAGCGGCGCTGATTTATAATGCGCCTGGCGCTGCCGATGCTATCCAAACTATGAGCGTAGGTATCTTGCTGTTGGGTCTGCATCAGATCAGTACAGGAATTCTGCAGGGGCTGGGTCGGACTTCGATCCCGGTCATCAATATGATTTTAGCGGCTGCGGTCAAGGTGTTTTTAAGCTGGACGCTGACGGCGATACCGACTTTGGGTATCAAAGGTGCGGCAATGGCTACGGTAGTGGATTTTGGCCTGGCAGCAGTTTTAAATATGATTTTTATTTACAAATATACAGGTTTTGCTTTATCCTTCAGCGGTGTATTTAAGCCTGCTGTGTCAGCTGCAGCTATGGGAGCGGCTGTTTATGGCGTTATCACGCTGGCGGCAAGCTGGGGAGCCTGGGCGATTTTAGCGGCTATTGCCGTGGCTGTGCCTGTTTACGGCGGCGTATTGCTGGCAGTGGGCGGTATGGGTAAGGATGATCTGGAAAGTCTGCCTTTTATTGGGCACAGGCTGTTGGCAGCAGGTCAGAAGTTAGGGTATTTTAGATAAGAGGTTAAAATATGGAAGAGAAAGATTTACAGAAACAGCAAGAATATACCTTTACAGTACCTCGGGCGGAAGGGCAGAAAGTTTACCATTTTGGCGCCCGGCGGTTTAAATTGCTGGCCGGCGCTGTATTGATATGTACTGTCTGTATGGTGGGCGCGCTTGGTTATATGGGTTATAATTTTTATCAGTTCCGTCAGGAACGGACTGATTTTTTAGAATATCAGGCTAAAAAAGGCGAGTTGGAAGCACAGCTGCAAAGCCTGCTGGCGGATAACGAAAAAATGCTGCGTGATATGTCTGAAATCACGACATTGGAAACTAAACTGCGCCGGGCATTGATTCGTGACACTGACAGTACTAAGCTGGGCAGTGATTTGAGCAGCGCGTCAGGAGAAACAGCAACGGCAGGCAATGCTCCCCGTTACTTGGGACAGGGAGGTCCTGCTGATTTGGGCGTTAAGGAAATGGCGGCAGTGCTGACGGCTCAGAATAAAAATATGGCGCAGCAGATCGACGAGAAGAAAACTTCGATGAGTGAACTGCTTTCGGAGCTGGAAGGGCGCAATAATAAACGCTCGGTCTTTCCTGATCTGTGGCCGACCAAAGGTGGTACGATCAGCTCTCCCTACGGTGGACGTACGGGACCGATCGGTGGCGGTTACGACTGGCATCCCGGGGTTGACATTGCTGTTGAATTCGGCGAGCCGGTTTACGCCAGTGCGATGGGAACGGTAGAGGTTGCCGGTTGGAACGGCGGTTATGGACGCTATGTACGTATCGATCACGGCAATGGTTATGAAACTGCTTACGGGCATATGAGCGGGATTGCCGTTGCGCCTGGTCAAAGCGTGCGTAAGGGTGAGATCATCGGCTTTGTCGGCAGCAGCGGATATAGTACCGGCCCGCATGTGCATTTTGAGGTTTTTGTCGATGGGCAGAACGTTGACCCGATGTATATGCTGAAAATCGGCCAGCGGCTGAATAAATAGCAGTAAAGAAAGGCATTGTTTCCTTGGGGAAATAATGCCTTTTCTATGTTTAAGGACAGATAAAGCTTGCCTGAGAGCATAAAAATACTTTATGATAGAAAAAAAAGGACAGAACAGGCAGATGCAGTTGACCAGGATAAAAGGAGGCAGAGGCAATGGAATTGCGGATACTGAGGTATTTTCTGGCAGTGGCACGTGAGGAGAATATCACAAAAGCGGCTGAGCTGCTGCATATCACGCAGCCGACATTGAGCCGACAGTTGGCACAGTTAGAGGAAGATGTGGGAGTAACGCTGTTTTCGCGCGGCGCGCGTAAGGTGACGTTGACTGACGAAGGAATGCTGCTGCGCCGGCGGGCCGAGGAGATCGTTGATCTGGCAGATAAAACGGAAAAAGAACTGACAGAACGCGACGAGCTGATCAACGGCGTAGTATCGGTGGGCTGCGGCGAGTTGGCTTCCGTACAGGTCATTGCTGAAATGTTCCGGGCTTTTAAAGAAAAGTATCCTGCTGTAACTTACGAATTATATGCCGGTAATGCGAATTATACTAATGAACGTATCGAAAAAGGTCTGTCAGATATTGCTTTGTTTCTGGAACCCGTGGATATTGACAGGTATGATTTTATCCGTCTGGGGGTCAAAGAACGCTGGGCCGTGCTGCTGCCTGCCGAAGATCCGCTGGTGCAAAAGGGCTTTGTTACGGCGGCAGATCTGGTGGGGAAGGAGCTGCTTTTTCCCGCACGGCTGAAAGTGCAAAATGAGCTGGTCAGCTGGTTTGGTGATTATTTTCCGCAGGTCAGGGTTCCGTATACCTGCAATATGAGTACGAATGCTTCGATAATGGTACGGAACGGGCTGGGATATGCTTTTCATATTGAGGGTTCACGGCCTTTTTTGGACCGCTCACAGGTCTGTTCGCTGCCGCTGTATCCTGAACTTGCTGCTACTACAGTGCTGGCCTGGAAAAAACGACAGCCTTTCAGTGTAACGACGACGAAATTTATTGAGTTTGCCAAAAATTTTGTGAAAACATATAACAATAGGGAGCAGTGAAGATAAAAGTAGTAGCAGACAGTTGCAGCTGAATCAGAGGCTGTGGTCAGAAAGTGTAAGTGCAGATCACCAGAAGTGATTGCGCTTGCACTTTTTTTATTTGTACAGTCGTGGAAAATCAATGCCTAAAAGGCATTGATGGATATGAGAAATAGGTATTATACATATAAGAAAGAATAATTTATAATGAAAGTGATCCGGGAACACGTATTATGGAAAAGTTTAAAGAGAGAATTTTTAGTGGGGCTGAGTAGCTATGGAAAAGATGCAGAAATGTACGCAGGAGAATTTACAGCAGATTCTGCAGTCGGCAGAACAGCGGCCGGAGCGGTTAAAAGCAGCTTTAAATATCATTGAGCACAGCGATAATACAGAGGAACAGAAAATCAAGCTGCTGAAAAATCTGCGCTTTTATCTGCTGGATGATATCCATTTTAAACAACAGCTGCTGGATAATGTAGATTACAGTATTTATCAGCTCAGGCATAATCACTGTGAGGAGGAGTAAAAATGACGATTCGGGAAATTGCCGCAAAAACCAATATGTCAACTGATACTTTAAGATATTATGAAAGGATCGGGCTGCTGCCTCCGGTGCCACGGAATGCGGCCGGGATCCGCAATTATGATGAGTATTTTGTAAATTTTATCAATTTTATCAAAAAGCTGAAAGCCAGCGGGATGTCATTGGAACATATCATTGATTATATTCGGCTGGCAGAAATGGGTGATGCTACGATACAGGAGCGTAAAAAGCTGCTGGCAGAGGCTCGTGAAACGCTGCTTGATAAAATCAACAGTTTGCAGTTGGTTGCGGAACTGGCAGATTATCAGCTGAGAAATTATGAGAATTTGTTACAGCCGGAAACATATGCTTTATTAAACAGGCATCCGGCTTCGAAAGCGCTAGCAATCTGATCCAGAAGTTGATAAACAAATGATTTATTATGAGGAGGAAAATAATATGAAATTTTGGCAGAGATTCAACAAAAATACTTTTAGAGGAATGGCGGCGTCTCTGGTTTTGGCTGCTGCGGTCATGGGCGGTACAGGTACAGCTTTGGCAGCCGGTGAGCCTGTAACAGAGGAACAGACAAAGATCATCAGCGCGTCGCTGCTGCAGGCAGGTGGTACAGTATTTCCTATCGGTAATGATAATGCGGCTTATGCCAGATATTTTACCGGACAGAGCTTTCTTTTTCCAATGGCTAACGATACTGTAAGTGTGTCTAACGTGACTTTTGCTCCGTCCTGTATCAATAACTGGCATACTCACAGCGGTTCGTGTCAGGTCCTGGTAGGGGTATCAGGCCGTGGATATTATCAGATCTGGGGACAGGACCCGGTAGAAATGAAAGCCGGTGAAAGCGTGACGATCCCGGAAGGGACAAAACACTGGCATGGCGCTGCCGGCAACAGCTGGTTCCAGCATCTGTCGATTATGAGCAAGGGTGCAGGTACTACCTGGCTGGAGCCTGTTGACCAGAATGTTTACAGTCAGCTTAAATAAATATACGAAAATGAGTTAAGCATAGTACAGTAATAAAAAACTCAGACTTTCATAATTTATGGAAGTCTGAGTTTTTGCAGTTATATATAATTCAGCAACGAAAAATAAACAGTGATCAGCCTAATTTACGTTCTACCATTTTAACGAGGACCGCAGTACCGCTGGGCAGAGCTTCTTTGTTCAGCTGCATATCCTGATGATGCAGGCCCGGAGCTGCAGCTGCGCCGACACCGAAGTAAGCAGCTTTGATATGGGGATATTTATTAACAAAGTAGTGGAAATCTTCACCGCCGGGGTTAACGAGTTCTTTCGCGAGTTTTTCTTCGCCTACTACCTCGACGATACATTCTGCAACTTCTGCAGTCAGTTCGTCATCGTATTCAGCAGCGGGGATCACACCGCCGGGAGTAGTGACTTCGGCAGTAGCCCCAAGAGCAGCGGCAGCATTGGTAACTGCACGGCGCAGTTTTTCCAGCAGTTCGGTCATAGCTTCGTTGGTTTGTGCGCGGGCATCGACGATCATTTCAACTTTATCAGGAATGATATTGGGGGCTACGCCGCCGCCTTTGATGCCGGTAACTTTACAGGACCAGGGGATGATAGGATTGATTTTAATAGCCGTAATCGCATTGATAGCGACAGCGGCTGCTTCGATTGCGTTGACACCCAGGTGCGGACGTGCGCCGTGACTGGATAAACCGTTGATAACGACGTTAACGAAGGTGCTGGAAGCATGGCGCACTGCTGGCGACATTTCGCCGTAGGCAATGTCCTGCACAGGACGGATGTGCAGACCAAGAGCTATATCGACGTCTTCAATTACGCCGGCATCAATAACTGCCAAAGCGCCTTTTAAGGTTTCTTCACCCTGTTGGAACAGGATGCGCAGGGTGCCGCGTTTAACCTTGCCTACCAGCTCGGAGGCAGCGGCTAAAAGCATGGCGGAATGGGCGTCGTGGCCGCAGGCATGAATATTTTTCTTTTCGCCGTCGATCAGAAAGGGCAGTGCGTCCATATCGGCACGCAGCATCATTACAGGTCCGGCCTCTGAGCCTTTGATTTCGCCGATAACGCCGGTGCCGCCGATGTTACGGGTAACTTTGTAGCCCATTGCTTCTAATTTATCTGCCAGATAGGCAGAGGTTTTAAACTCTTCAAAACCAAGTTCAGGAATTTGATGTAAGTCGTCATAAATATTACGCGGATCTAATTTGTTCATAATGCATCGTTCCTTTGTTTTCAAAAATTAAAGCGGGCTTTAAAAACGCTTTAAAATAATTATAGCATCAACATGCCTAAGAAGCAAAAAAGGCACAGCTTTTGCTGTGCCTTTAAATATAAAGATTTATTTACCGAGGATGATTGAAGTCAGAGTGATGGGATCGACATATTTGCCGTCTTTATAGACGCGCATGTTACCGCTGGCGATTTCGTCGATCAGAATTACTTCGTCGTTGTTGTAACCAAATTCAAATTTGATATCGTATAGATCCAGACCCATTTTTGCCAGGTCTGCAGCAACGATTTTAGTGATTTTAAGGGTTTGTTCCTTCATACTGTTGAACATTTCCTGGCTCATGATGCCGAGAGCCGCCAAACCTTCAGAAGTGATCAGAGGATCGCCTTTAGCGTCGTCTTTTAAAGTAGCTTCAACGTAGCCGCCTTCGAGAACAGTGCCGTCAGCAATGTAGTCACCGTAACGACGGATGAAGCTGCCGGTTGCTTTCAAGCGGCAGATGACTTCAAGGCCTTTACCGAATACTTTAGCAGGCAGGACTTCCATAGTGGCGTTATCGATATCTGCGCTGACATAGTGGGTTTTTACACCTTCTTTTTTGAGGATCTCGAAAAAGTGGATCGAAGTCTCAAGATTTGCTTTGCCGATACCTTCGATAGTCAGCCCGACGGTATTCTCACCGGGATCAAAAACACCGTCTTTGCCGGTGCAGTCATCTTTGAATTTTAAGAGTACATTGCCGTTTTCCAGGGAATATACTGTTTTAGTTTTGCCTTCGTAAATTTTCTCCATTGGTAACAACCCTTTCACTTTTTAAAGTATTGGAACTATTTTAATATTATATAATATTTTTCCTTGCAGTTGCAATAGAAGAAAATGTGAATTTTCTTTAATTTGACAGGCAATAGCTAATGTGATATTTTGAAGTCAAAGAAAACAGACAGGCGGTGGCAATAATGATCAATATTTCGATACCTGCGATCTGGATCGCATTTTTTGGAGCCTTGTTTGGGGCGATGCTGGGTGTGGCTTTGTCCTTCTGGATCATTAAGAGAGAGGTACAGCGGGAAGTAAGACGGATCGAAAACGAATATAAATTTCTTTTGGTACAGGGGCTGGTCGGCGGTGTGATGAAATACTTTTTTAAAGACGAAGAAACAACGGTCTGTAAAGAAGATGCAAAACAATCGGCAGAACAGTGATTATAATAAAACAGACCTCGGACATAAATATGCCGAGGTCTGTTTTATTATGGGAAGGGCTTAACAGATTTATGAATTTTAACAAAATAAATGCTTGTAATATTGATAATATGGAATAAATTAATTAATAAATTCAAATAGGAGATAGCACACAGTTGAAATTAACAAAAATGTTTTGTATGATGTATTTAAGCAGTAATACAAAATAATTTAAGGAAGTGAATCGAATGAAATTGAAAAATGTTTTTTCATTACTGGCAGCTTTAGTAGTTTTATGTGTAGGCGCTATGGCTGTGGCGGCTCCTGCTCCCAGTCAGCTTGGGCAAAGCAGGGCGGCGATCGAAGTTGCTAAAGCAGAAATTCCGGCAAACTGTAATCTGATTGGTTATACAACTAAAGGCGATGAAAGCCGTATTACTTTTCAAGACCCTGACACTTTGGAATATTATTATGTGAAGGTTGCAACGGCTACTTCCAAAATCAAAGAGATAGAAGTCAAGGGTGCAACATTTGTCAAAGGCAGCACTATTATCAACAAAACTCCGGCAGATATCGAGCGCTTTGTTATGGCTGAATACCCGGATGCCCGCAATATTGTTGTAACTATGGACAAAGAAGGCAATAATTCCTACTATGAAGCCGAATTTACTACCCTTAAATTTAAGGGGGAATTAAAGTTTAATCCTGCCACCGGCGTTATTTTTGAGCGTGAGCTGGATTATTATTGAGGATTCAGGTATCATGGAATAAAAACAGGCCCTGCATGCAGGGCCTGTTTTTTTAGTGTTAACTGTTCAGCAATAAGTGCGCCAAAGATAACTGAGCGGCATTACGATAAATAAAGCCGGCAGCGTATTGGCGACACGGAAGTCTTTCAATTCACAGATACGAAAGCCGGTAATAATAGCTAAAATGCCACCGCAGGCCATAAAATCACCAATCATCAGAGGATCTGTAAGCGGCATGATGAAGCCGGCACTCCAAAAGAGGATGCTGAAAAAAAGAAACTGGGGGATTGCGATACAGGCGATCATAGGACCCATATGAGCAGCAAAAGCAAATGCTGCAAAAATGTCCATAACAGATTTTGTTAAAAGAACAGTGCTGTCGCCATTTACGCCTTCACCAATCGCGCCGAGAATTCCTGTACTGCCGGTACAGAACAGCATCAGCAGGCCGACGAAACGGCTGATATAAGCATCATTATCTGCTGCCGCAGCATTGGTGATACGTTCGATAAGTGTTTTAAGCCTAAGCGAAGCGAAATTGATCTGGTCTTCGATTCGAAGTGCTTCGCCGATGATAGTACCCAAGATCAGAGCTAATGTAACTGACGGCATAGATTTTATATTTTGCAGCAGAATGATGCCGATGATGATGGAGCAGTAACCGAATAACCCATAAAGCGATTCACGCATTTTGACTGGCAGCAGTCTTCCGAAAAAACTGCCGAGCAGGCCGCCGATAAGTACGCAGGCTGAATTGACGATGATTCCAATAGACATTTTTTTACCTCCTTGCAAAAAATCGCATCATTATAACATTTCGTTTGCAACAATGCAAATCGTATAGGGGGTATTTTTAAGAAGCATCTAAATAGAAAAATATCTGGTAATATTAGAGAAATTCTATTTTCACAAGTAATAAAATAAACCGTTTTCTAGATTAGAAAACGGTTTATTTTATTTGTACTTCTATTTTGTAAATATATTCGCTGATTTCATCAGTAAGCCAAAAGTTTTTTATTGATGTGATATAAATATCGGATATAGGAACGAGCATATTATGCTTGCAGTATTCTGACAGAGTGTTGATATACTTATCATAGTTGTTCATATAGATACCTCTAAAATAAAGGGTAAGGTAAGTTCCTTTTGGTTTGATAGTACATTTCGGATAATCGGTTTTAGTGAAAACAGGATAGAAATAATATTTGATATGACGAGGTTTTTTTTGATCGACAAGTGAAATTTTATCTACAACGTAACCGAAAGTATGATTGTTAAGGGGAATATGTTCAGCAAGATTTATAAATAGGCTGGCTGATATTTTTGTTCTGTCTTTAAAGTTCATTTTGGGAGAGACGGGTTTACTTAAACATAAAAATTCATTGTCTGTTTGAACTGTTAGTACATCATTAAATTTAATGTTTTCTAATTGGTTAAGAATAATGAGAGAATGATGCAGTTCATTTTTTGTTTTAATTATCTTTTTGAGTAATTTTTCAAGCAATATTTCACGATCAGACATAATATTTCTGTAGTTAACATAGGATTTGTTAGACAAATAAGTTTTGATTTCGGCTAAAGGAATATCCAGTTTGCGCATCGTCAAAATCAATTCTAATGCAAATAATTGAGTGCGTTTGTAATAACGATAACCATTTTCTTCAATAACTTCAGGTGTGATCAGACCTAAACTATCGTAATAAAGCAAAGTTTTTCGAGGAATCTTGCAAAGCTTGGCTAATTCTCCGGTTGTAAAATAATTGTCAATTGGTTCTTTCATAAAATAATTATCTCCCTATTGACTGTCTAGTAGCCATACATAGTAATATATCATATATGATATTATAACATATAGTCGTTAATATAAAATAGAATATACTGTTATAAAATATAAAAAGTGAATAATGATATTGTCAGGTGACGCAGGTCTTAATAGAGAAGCTGGGTGTAAAGCCCACACGATCCCGTCGCTGTAATGGTGAGCAAATCCATATTTACGTCACTGGAATTATCCGGGAAGGCTTGGAGGAGCGATGAACCAAAGTCAGAAGAACTGCCTGATGATTTATTTACTGCTGCGTGAGACAGTTTGGTAATGGAACAGCTTTTATCTAGCTATTTAATACCCTGTGTGTCTTATGCACAGGGTATTTTCTGATTCTAATAAAAGTTATTATGCATATATCTATTAGGTTAATGCATAAAATATTTTAGTAATATACAAAAAATAGGAAAGGAAGTTGAGTATGTTGAAAAAGGGTATGAGTAAAAGTATACTGATGACAGCACTTATAACTGGCAATGTCATCTGGGGGGGTACAGCAGTATACGCCGAAGAGGGGCTGCAGCAATTTAATCTGGATCAGATGGTTGTCACAGCAACCAGAACGATGAAAGAACTGCAGGAGGTTCCTTCCAGCGTCAGCGTTGTGACCTCACAGGATATCGAAGAACGAAATATCAATTCTGTACCGGAAGCTCTGCAGACTTTACCCGGCGTCTATATGAGTCAGGCGGCGCAGGGCGGTATCCAGATCAGAGGTTTCAGCTCCAGTGATATTTTGGTTTTGTTAGACGGGTTGCCCATGAATACGACTTTTAATAATGGCATGGAATGGGAAATGGTACCAGTAGAGAATATTACGCGGATTGAAGTCGTTCGCGGCGCGGGGTCTTCTTTGTATGGCGGCCGTGCTGTCGGTGCTGTTGTTAATATTATTACGAAAGATAATCCCAAGCAAAAAGGCGCTAATGTCAATGCTGTGGTCAGCTATGGCAGCAATAATACCTGGAAAAAAGCTTTATATGCGGATGCAAGAGTTAATAAAAAATTATCTTTCGGCGTGGGTTATGAAAACAGAAAGTCCGATGGCTACAGAGGGTATTATTATACAGGCAGTGCTTCCAAAGCCAGCGGCGAAATCAAACCCGACCATGAACTGCCGCAGCTCAGTAACGGCAAATATGTTTTAGGCGGCCGCGGAGAAAAGGTTTGGGAAAATGAAAACATTTCCGCTAATGTAAAATATGATTTTGATGAAGACAAGTCATTGAAATACACTTTTATTCACACGGAGAGTGAGTATCGCTATAAAAATCCCTGGACAACGATCTATAAAGATGGCAAACCTGTTTTTAGCGGCAGTGTTGATGTTGGGGATGGTAAAATAGTTAAGCCTGGTATCAGCAGCTATTTAGGTTATGATGGACGCAAAGAATCTAATCTGCATACTTTATCTTATAACGATAATAAAAATAAATTCAGCACTAATTTCGGGTATCTTGATATGAAGAGCAATGGCTACAGTAGCCCAAAAAGTCCGACATCTGTGGACTGGAATGGCACCGGAAGTGATTCTTTCTATCCAGGCAAAACCTATAATTTTGACGTTCAGAAAGCCTGGGAAAAAGTGGGCAGGCACTCTATTTTAGTGGGCGGCAGCTTTAAGCAGGAGAGCTTCGATCAGAAACGTAAATATCTGACTAACTGGCATGATCACAATTCATTGGATACCAGTCTTGGGAAAAATGGAATTTATGAAAATCATGAAGGTAAAGCTCGTAATATAGCATTATTTGTACAGGATGAATATCAGATCAGTGATCCACTGACGATGTATTTGGGCATACGTTATGATTATTATAAGAAGTATGATGGAAGAAGTCGTTTTTACGATGCTAAATCGGGTGCATTAAAAGATGATGCGAAACACGATAGTGGGTCTTATAATGAGATAAGCCCTAAAGTTGCATTTGATTTTAAAGCGGATGACCAGACAAATTACTATATATCTTATGGGCATTCTTTCAATCCACCACCGTTTAGTAATATATATCGTTATGAACAGAATGTGCGTGCTAATCCTGATCTTGATCCGGAAACCTCAAATACTTTTGAAATCGGTGTAAAAAAGAAATTATCACAGCGGACCAATTTGGGTGTTTCCCTGTATCAGGTCAAGACAGATGATAAAATTATTTATACGACACATTATAAACCGGGAACTACAACGGCCGATTATAAAAAATATGAAAACTACGGTACAGAAAAACGTCGCGGTGTGGAATTTACTGTCGATCATAAGTTTGATGATAACTGGGGCACCTATTTCAACTATGCCTGGCAGCAGGGCAAGGTAAAACAAAATGCGATAGCAGGAACCAACCTGAAAGAGGTTAACAGTGCAGACTATGGCATTCCTAAACATCTGCTGCATGCTGGTGTTAATTATAATAAGGATAAGTTTAACGCAATACTGGATTGTCAGTATGTGAGCGCTCGTCAGGCTCCTGATGATGTGACCGGAGAATATGGGGCGGAGGATGCATATTTTATTGTCAATACTGCCTTTAATTATGAAATTGCTAAAGGTACGATCTTACAATTTGGTATTAACAACCTGTTTGACAAAGAATTTTATGCCAGCGAAGCAACTTCCGGAAGGACATATAACGTGAGCCTGCGTTATAGCTTTTAAGTAAATAAAATCAGGGCAGGGATTTTCCCTGTCCTGAAAATTCATGGAAGTGAAGATAAAAATGGGGTTTAAATATCAGCGTCTTTTGGGGTATTTTTTAGGTTTTATTTTATTCTATGCTCCTTTTGCGCTATTTCAAAAAATAATATTTTTTGCTTTTGCGGGCAAGTGGCAGCAGCTGACCATTCACAGCCTGTGTTTTCGCATTCAGACAGAGCATTTACTGGATGGAAAGTTGCTGCTGATGTCGCTTCCTTTTATTGCTTGTATCGTGATCTTGCTGATAGTTACTTTGTTTTTTGGTCCTGTATTTTGCGGCAGATTATGTCCTGCCGGAGCTTTTACCGAGTATTTAAGCAAAGTCATACCATCAAGGCTGCAGATAAGCTGGCGTACTTATACCGAGATCGTTCCGTTTCGTTATGGCATGCTGGCCGGGTTTGTGATATTGCCATTTTTTGATAGTCTGCTGGCATGTGCATATTGCAATTTCTTTCTATTTGATTTGTTTGTTAACTATTTCGTTTTTGGGTATTTTATTTCTTTGAGCTCCAGTATGATTATGACGTTGTTTTTGTGGGCAGGTCTGTTTGGTATCTTTACTAAAGGCGGCCGCGGATTTTGCAATTTTTTGTGTCCTGTAGGAGCGGTACAGAATTTGTTGTATTCTTTCAGCAGCAGGCTGCCATTCGTTTATCGGTTGATTATAGACCGCCAAAAATGTATTGGCTGTAAAAGCTGCAGCCTTGCCTGTCCTATGGAAGCGATGGTGATAGAAGAGCGGAAAGCTGTGAATTGCGTACATAATTGTATCCTGTGTGGGGTCTGTATCAGTAAATGTCCGGAAAAGGCGATCAGATACGGGAGGAAAGATGATGAGGAATAAAGTAATTACTTTTTGTGCAGCTATGGGTATACCGATTTCTTCTTGGGGCAGCACCTTTGGCTGCACCGGTATTTGTGGCAGCTGCCAGTTAAGCTGTTTGCCGGGAGCGGCGGCTGTCGTTATTTTATCTGTTAAAATTTTTTCTAAGAAGATAGCTGAAAAAAGGCGGGCCAGGTATGAATAAACAGCTTGGGAAAAAAATACTTCTGGTGTTGGCTGCTGTTATGGTAATGATCTTACTCAGCAGTTTCAAAATGCAGAATGAAGGCGACAGGAGCTTTAAAAAAATAGTTTTGAATAAAAATAAAAGTGTTGAATATACTGTTGACGTAGGGAAAATGGGTCTGCTTAAATACTGGCTGGAGCCGAATGTTTTTTCCGTTGCTTTGCGTTGTCAGACGGAGGACGATACCTTGAAACTGCGTTGTGAAACAGAAGGCGTGGATGCTATAATTTCACAAGGCTCTAAAAAAGGGATTTGGAAAAAGTTAAAATCTGAAGATGTTTTAGTAAAACGCAGTAAAAATACAGTGCCAATAAATTTAGAAATCGCTGTACCTTCAAAAAATATTTATAGAAGAAATGTGCAGGAAGGTAAAATAAAAATTTGGAATCAGGACGAGCTTTATTCTGTAATAAATTTGAAGATCGTAAATTCCAGATATCAGTGACAGTGTTTTACTAACATATCATTGACAGAGTAAAAGTTTGCTGTAATGGTAAGCTTATTTTTTATTTAGAAAAATTATAAGTGTACTCAAAGAAATAAAAAAGCCGCAGAACTAAGTTCTGCGGCAAAATATTTTATGGAGCGGGAGACGAGATTCGAACTCGCGACACGCGGCTTGGGAAGCCGCTGCTCTACCACTGAGCTACACCCGCATGATTACTAAAATATTATAGCACAACCCCAGAACCATTGCAACTGTGAAGGTTCTGGGGTTGTTTTAATAAAGCTGATTATTGACATAGTTATATTAAAAGCAACTTTGTCATCATTTATCAAAGTCATAGCTGACATCTTTAATAGTTTTGGAAACGGTGACCCTGTTTAAACCTGATAATAAAGCAATCTGTTCGTGTGTCAGATAAAAATTGCCTAAGTTGTGGTGCGCCAGTTTTAACGAATATTCAATACGTTCTTTACTGGTATCAAAAACGAGATTGGTCAAATGATTGATGATACGGTAAAAACGGGAAGATAAATGATGGATAATGATTATGTTGAGAGACAAATGTTTTTGGATTAAAGTATCAAAAATAGTTTTTGAAACCAGACAGCCTGAAACATCTGTCAATGGCAGGATTAAAATATGATCTTGAGGAGATTCTGCGTTAAAGTTTAAAATTCCTAACAAATCGCCGGGCCTTAAAATATCAACACCAATTTGTTTACCTTGATTATTTTGACGAATTGTCATGAAACTGCCTGATTCGATGATAAGAATCTGTTTATTATTAAAATAAAAGAGTTGTTCTTCTTTGGCATTTAAATTAAACCATATTCTGTTTTTGAATATTTCCTCTCTGACTTCGGTAGAAAGCTTTGTACAAAACTTATTGGTACAATTTTGACAGGTAGATTGGAATTTTTTCATAAGAATCGCCTCCTTTCTGTCCTTATATTAACTATAACATTGAGAAAAATATAATTCTATATGTTTTGGAGCAGATAATAAATTTGTAGCATAGGCTACAAACAGTATGTAATGTTAATGACAGAATTTTTATAAACAATTGATTATACTGAAATCAGAAAGGAGGACAGTTAATATAAGCAAAATGGAAGGAGGTTCTTTATATGGATAATGAGTTTTTGCAAACTATAGTAGCATTACTACCATTTGTTATTTTACTGCTGGGCTTTTTAGTTTTTAAGATGAATGCTTTACGTTTGAGCCTTTATGTATGGCTTTTGGAAATCTTTGCAGTTGTTGTATTTTTTCATATGCCAGTACAAAAAACGTTGACCGCGTCTGTATGGGGGAATATAACTATTTGGAATGGATTTCTTGTTTTGTGGACGGGACAGATTTTTGGACAATGTTTTAGAAGTACAGGTGCTTTGAATATGCTGTTGAATACCTTAGATCAGGTTTTGCCAAGTAAAACGGGAAAAGCTGTGACATTATGTTCAGTAGTAGGAGGTTATTTAGGAGCCTTCAATGGGTTTGCCACTTACCCTGTTACTATACCAGGACTGGTCAGACAGGGTATTGACGGTTTTCGTGCGGCTGTTGGCTATTTGGTTTATTTTTCCTGGAGTATAGCGTTCGTAAGTTTGTTTATTGCTGCTACAATTGCCAGCAGCGTTACAAAATTACCTATTGAAGGAATCGTCCAGACTATGGGTTTATTGACACTGCCGATGATAATTGTTTCTGTAGTAGGTTTTTTTAAGATTCTTGATTTTGATTTAAAAAACAGTGATAACCGCAATATAGCCTGTTTAACTATAGCAGCAAATATGTCTGCTGTTATTCTGTTTACTCAGATATTTCCTCGATTATATATTTTGACTTTGATTGCTGCGGCAACATTAAGTTTTTTATTTTTATGGCTGTACAGTAAAAAAGGTGCGACTTACAGCAATACTTCCAATGATAAGGAGATTATTTCTAAAAAGTTAGCGTTTAAAGCTTTCTTACCATTGATCGTTGGTTCTATTATCGTAATAATATTTTCTTATCCGTTGAAAGCTATTATGGCTAAAACTGCATTTAAATTGTCGTTATGGGGATATGCACCTGTCAGTATTAATTTGATCAATACTCCTGGTACATATATTTTGATTACGGCTTTACTGTGTTATGTTTTTGCGATAAAGAAAACCAGTACCTTTACAGCAGATTTTATTATTGCTTCTAAAAGAGGACTGCCCTCGTTGATCACCTTATTTTTAGGAGGGGCAATGGTAAATCTTATGCTGGATACAGGACAGATTACATTACTTGCACGCCATATGACGCAATGGGGCAGTTCGGTTTATGGTCTGTTGCTGTCTGGATTGGGCTTTTTGGCAGGGATGGCTTTTGGACAGGGCATACCGGCTTGTGCGATGTTTTCGAAAATGCAGATGGCATCTTCTGAAATGTTACATGTGAATGCTTCTGTTTTAGTCGGACTGGCTGCGATGGTTACGATGGGGCCGGCAAATCCGTTGAAGCCATCATTGCTGCAATTTACGTCTTCTTTAGCGAATATTACCAATAGAGATAGCGATATGTTTAATCTGGCTTTTAAATGGCAATTAATACAGTTGTTTATTATTTGTGTAATGTCCCTGTTTATTATTTGATGATTGAAAGGAGTTGAGTTTATAATGGCATTTTATGATTTAAGAGATTTTTTGGAGAGCTGCCGCAAGGAAAATGATTTGATTGAGGTAGATCGGTATGTTGACGTTAATTTAGAAATGGGCAAGGCCTTGAAAAAAAGCTATGCAAATAATGGACCGGTAATTATTTTCAGGAATAACGGTACGGATTATCCAGCGGTAGGAGGAGTTTTTGGCAATAGAAAAAAAGCATTGAGAGCTTTGAATGCACAAAATAATACGGTACTTTCCTGGTTTGCAGAAACAATTGACAGACCAATAGCACCTGTTATGGTAAAAAGCGCTCCGTGTCAGGAGATTATTATTGAAGGTGAAGATGTTGATCTTGGAAAATTTCCTATTCCGAAATTTTCTGAGTTGGATGGAGGGCCATATTTAACTGCTGGTATCAGTATTTCCAAAGATCCTGAAACTGGAATTGCTGATCTTGGACATTACAGGTTTCAAGCTATAGGTAAAGATTATTTTGGCTTTATGGCGCAGCCGTTTCACAGACTTGGGAAAAACTGTAATAAAGCAAAAGCTTTAGGTATGAAAAAATTTGAGATGGCATTGGTTGTTGGGACTGATCCTGTCCTTGCATATACCTGTCAGGTCCAGAATGTCCCTGATACTACGGATGATTGGAGTTTAGCTGGGGCCCTCCGGGGACAACCGGTAGAACTGGTAAAATGCAGGACTATTGACGTTGAGGTTCCTGCTACAGCAGAATTTGTTTTTGAATTGGAGATTGATTTTGAAACTGAGGTCAGTGAGGGTCCTTTGGGTGAATATACTGGATATATGACGCCTGCCAGCGAAAGACCTATCGCAAGGGTAAAAGCTATAACTCATCGTAAAGATCCCTATTTTCAGGTGCTTCTTACAGGAAAGCCTGTTACGGAAAACCATATTTTAAAAAACATTCCTTTAGAAGCATCGTTCTATAATGCGATGAAAAAACAATTCCCTACTATTACTGATGTGGCGGTAACTCCATCTGGTGGAGTTCAGTTGTATGCTGTAATCGCAATGAAGCAAAGATATGCCAATGAGGCTCGGCACGTAATTTTATCAGCAATGTCCAGTAATGTAAGACCTAAATGGATTGTGGTTGTTGATCCTGACATTAATGTTCATGATTCTGCTGAAGTAGAATGGGCTTTGTCATTTCGCGTAGACCCTGGAAGAGATGTTATTTTGGTAAATAACGTTCCTTCTGCACCATTAGATCCTTCTTCACACGGCGATAGTTTACAGGAAAAAACGAACTCTACCATTGGTATAGATGCGACAATGCCTTTTGGTAAATTATATGCTACTGTTGCCGAAGTTGCCGGATGGAAAGATTATTCTTTTCCTGAAATAAGTAGTGAAAGATAATTGACGCTAAAAACAGGTCGGCAGCAATTTCTACTGCTGACCTGTTCTGTTTAGAAAGAAGGTGCTGTATGAAGTGGAATAATTTATCTCTGCACAAAATAAAATGGATATGTTCATTTATCGTTGTTTTGTTGCCATTTTTCTGCTCTATCAGCAATGTTTTTCAGAAATATTTAGCCGTGACTTTATGGGCGATTATGATGTGGATGTTTGAATTGCTGCCAGAGGAAATTGTTGCAATAATGCTCCCGGGCCTATATATACTGTTTGATATAACAAATTATGCAACTGCATTTTCTGCATGGACAACCAGTACTCCCTGGATAACTTTGGGAGGTTTGATGATAGGTGGGATGATTGTAAAATCTGGCTTGGTATTACGCATAGCTTATAAGTCACTGCTTTTGACCAAAGGAAGTTTAAAAGGGATTGTTTGGGGGATAGTACTTACATGCACGATTTTTACGCCATTAATACCTTCTATTATGGCTAAGGTTGCTTTATTGGTACCAGTTGTCATAGGTATTTGCAAGGTGCTGAAGGTTGAGGCAAAAAGTGCGACAGCATCAGCTTTGATGCTGGTAGTGTTTTTCGCTTTATGGTCTTCTAAAATGGCGTTTATGACAGCATCTACTGACAGTATACTAACGGCGGGGATTTTAGAGCAATACCTGGGGGTGAAAATAACATGGTTAGCTTGGGCTAAGGATATGTTCATTCCGGGGATATTATGGATGCTGGTATCAATACCTTTAATTTATATTCTGAGACCACAGCATTTGAATTTAAATAAAGAATATTTAAAAATTGAATATAGGAAATTAGGAAAGATAACTATCGATGAAAAAAAGACTGTGACATTGATCACGGCATTACTGATATTATTGATTTTTTCTTCGTGGCATAAATTGCCTGAAGGAGTACTTATGTTGGGAATAGGGTGCTTGGGCTTTTTTCCTGGGATAGGGCTGCTCAAATCAGATGACTTCAGCAAAATACAATTTAAAGTAGTATTTTTTTTAGCTGGAGCTGTAACTATTGGAGCTGTTGCATCTAGTATCGGCATTACAGAAAGTGTAATAAATTTTGTGCAACCGTATTTTGAACAAATGAACAGCTACGAGCTGGTAATGAGCATCTATATTTTTTCTATATTAGCTAATTTTTTACTTAATCCACTGGCATTAATTGCAACTTTGATGATCCCTATAGCTAATTTATGCAGTAATTTAGGATATTCCGCTACTATAGGCGGATATTCTATGATCATGGGATTTAACCAGGCATTGTTTCCTTATGAGATAGCACCGTTAATGCTAGTATATGGATTTGGTTATCTGAAGCTTACGCATCTAATCAAAGTTATGGTGTTCAGAATTGTAGCAGGTATTATATTTATGACAGTTGTTACATATCCTTACTGGCTGTACATAGGTTTATTGGATAAATGAGGAGAGTGAGATTATGAGGCTGGTGATAGGTATTTCGGGTGCCAGCGGTGTTTGGCTTGGTTATAAGCTGCTGCAAATTTTAAAAAGTTACACTGATATAGAAACGCATTTGGTAATAACAGAAGGTGCTATAAAAAATTTTGCATTGGAAACTACGCTGGATATTGCTGAGGTTTTAAAGTTAGCGGATTTTTCTTATGCCAATAATAACTTGGGAGCACTTATTGCAAGTGGATCATTTACTACAGATGGAATGGTAATTGTCCCTTGCAGCATGAAAACTTTAGCCGGTATCGTCCATGGCTATGCTGAAAATTTGCTGCTGCGGAGTGCGGATGTGTGTTTAAAAGAACATCGTAAGGTAGTATTAGTTCCAAGAGAAATGCCTCTGGGCAAGATTCATCTGCAAAATCTAGTTAAGGCAGCAGAACTTAATTGTGTTATTATACCGCCGCTGTTAACCTTTTATAATCAAGACATTACTGTTGAACAGCAGATAAATCACATATTAGGTAAAATTTTAATGCAATTTGGACTTAACTATGAGAAATTCATTCCTTGGAAGGGGTGTGAATAAAGTGGTTATAAAATGTGGCTACGGTAGCGGGAAATATAGAATTATCAGTAACTGTTTTTTATGTGGGGAGGATTTAAATGTTTCTGTAGTTGGTGGAAGTAAAGGTCATATAGGGGCATGTGCAATAGCGTTTCTTTTAGGAAAAAATATAGAAGCAAACCTTACCGTCATAGACAGGCATAAAGAAGGGGCGTTAGCTGAGGATACAGCTAAGAAATTGACTTCTTTATTCTCTTGTGTTGCTACAGTAAGTGTTGGGATACATATTGATAATGCAGAGAAGGAAGAAATTGAATTATTGGTAAGAAACTTTGAACAATGCATAAAAATTCTTATAAAAAAGCTGAGAAAGATAATTTAGGGAGGGATAAAAATGAAAAAAATCAGAATAGGTATTTTAGCAGTCTTGTTGACGGGAATTACTGGATTAGCAGCAGCGAATAATCCGTTTACGGATGTTCCTGAAGGACATTGGGCTTATAATTCCATTAATAAGCTTGTTGATGCTGGTATTATTGAAGGTTATAATAATGGACATTATGGCGGTGATAGACTGATTACACGCTATGAAATGGCACAGATTGTTGCTAAAGCGATGGCAAAAGGGGCAGATGTAGACCGACTGGCTGCTGAATTTGCAGAAGAACTTGATAATTTAGGCATTCGTGTGAGTAATCTGGAGGAACAGTCTGATAATGTAAAAATCACAGGTGAGATCAGGATTGCTGATTATGCTTTCAAAAATAGCAAAAGTAGAAGTCATGATGAACTGCGGACGCGATTATTCATAAACGGAAAGATCAATGATCAGTGGGAATATGGCGCAATGTTGGAAAACACGCAGAATTTTAGGAACGATAGTGGTGATGAAAATACTTTATTTAAACGTGCTTACGTGCAGGGAAACTTAAATGGCGTAAAGATAACAGCAGGCCGACAGTTTTTTAAGTCTGGTTATGGCTTCTATGCGGTCGCTACTAATATCAAAGCATTGAAAGTAGATGTCGGAAACGTTTTGAAAGCCAGTGCTTTTGTAGGCCAGTTTGCTAATATGGTTACGACTAAGGAAAGCAATGAGAAATTATACGGCCTTCATTTAGCTTATCCTGTAAATAAAAAAATATTTGCACAGGCGGCTTACTATCACCCAGAAGCAATTTATGACGGGAATACAGTTGCTTACCAAAAAAATGATGTTTATACAGTAGGGTTAGGGTATAAATTTGATAAGAGTACTATTTTGTATGCGGAATATTTAAAAGCAGATAAACCTGTATTACCTGAACAGGGTTACAGTAAAGCTGGTTGGGCGGCAAGATTGGATTATAAAGGCGCAAAATATAATAATCCAGGCTCATGGGGAACTTATGTGGCTTATTATGATCAGCCGGCAGCTACTATTTATGATCATACAAGCGAGATGGATGTTAATAAAATGTATGATACGACAACAAATAGGGAGTTGGTAACTGGTTATGCAGGTATAAAGGGATATGAAATAGGGATCAATTATACTGTTGCTCGTAATGTTATGGCGGCTTTTAACTATTTTGACTACCAGGGTGCTGATAATAATAATATTAAGGATAGAATGATGTGGACACAGTTATATTATATTTTTTGATTTAAAGTATGATAGGAAAAGGCTCTTCGCGATTATTGCGAAGAGCCTTTTTTATAAAAACAACAAAGTAGTTTTGGATATTTATGGATTTTGCTGTTCAAAGTCAATGTTTTTCTGCTGCAGACGCTTTTGCACACTGTCAGATAATATGTAGGCTATAACCGAAGCAACAGGCACGCTGACGATGATGCCTAAAACACCGTAAAGACTGCCGCCGACAGTAATTGCTGCCAAAACCCAGATCTCGGATAAACCAACAGATTTGCCGACGATTTTAGGATAAAGGATATCGCCTTCGATACGCTGCAGTACGAAGAAGAAAAGAATAAACAGCCAGATTTTGCCGGGGGCGGCGAGCCCAATAAGAATAAGACCTAAAAGGGCGCTGATGATAGTGCCGATGATCGGGATAATAGCCAGAAAGCCGACGATGACCGAAATTGACAGAGCATATGGCAGCCCTAAAAGCAGCATCCCGGCGAGGCATAATAAGCCCAGGCAGAAAGCTTCGAGCAGCTGACCGCCGATGTAACCGGAGAAAATAGTATGAGCGGCACTGCCTAGATCAAGCAGGTAAGCCGCGCGTTTACCGCTGCAGAATGCTAAAATCATATTACGGGTTTGCCGGGAGATTGTTTCTTTATTCAGCAACAGGTAAACCGCAAAAACGACGCCGATAACAATATTGCTGACCAGTGAGATCAGGGATGTCGTGATATTTAATGTATTATAGAATAAAGTTGTTTTATTATTTTCCCAGTAGCTGTCTACAGCACGCAGCAGTTCTGACCATTGCGATTGCAGGTAATCCAGTGTGTCAGGAGAAAGGGCAAGTTCGGACCATCTTTCTTTAAGGGAGACGGTCAGTTCGGCAGATGCTTTAGGCAGTGTTTTTACGATCATATTAAAGCTTTGGTGCAGATCGGGGCCAATTTTGAGCCCGCCGATCAGAACGATGCCAATAATAAGAGTCAGGGTGAAGATCAGACAGACCGGACGTTTGATTTTTTGGGGCCAGTCTGAAGAAAAGCGTGCAAACAGTTTTTGCCAGAGGCGTTCGATATGCACCAAAGGAACATTGACGATAAATGCCAGGCAGCCGCCGATGATAAAAGGCATGATTAAATTGCAGAAGAAGCCGAGCAGGGCCAGCGCCGCTTCATAACGCCAGAGGACCCAGATAAAGATAATGACTGCCAGCAGCGGCAGGAATCGTTGACGTTCCATTGTTTTTGCTCCCGTATAATATTTATAAACTGCTTTTATTTTATCACATAACCGGCAGGCTATAAAGGGCATTTGTCTTAGTATTGTGAACATTTGGCAAAGTTTCGAGCCTGGTGAGAATACATACCCTTGTGGTATCGTTTGAACACTTGGCGAGGTGTTTTCGAGCCTAGTGAGAATACATACCCTTGTGGTATAATAGCACTACGAGTTTAAAAAAGTTGGTGAAAAAATGATAGTTATCAGCAAAGCGATTTTGCATATTATGGATTTTAATTCAGGGGCTACCATCTATTCTGGTGCAGAGCTGGATATGGGCGCGCCTGGTACTTATGATTTTCTGGCGGGGCATATCGATAAATTATTCAAGGACGCGTCGGCTAAAACGGGTCAGTTCCTGCCTGAGAGCATTTTCAGTCAAACGGCATCAAATTATTTGGATGATCATATCACTTTCTCTGATTTCAGCGCCGGCATCTGCAAGGATCTGGATACCTGCCTTACAGATGCTGGTGAGACAGATATAGTCGATGTAGTAGTTTGCGATTTTACGATCGAAACGGAGCGTTATTTGGGAGTGATGCTTTATGGCAGCCGGCCCGCTTATACCCATCAGGTAGTCAACGATGGCACTGCCGTACGCAATGAGATCATTCGCCACTATGCAATCCTGCCTAATCCGGTGCAGAAGGTCAATACCTTTGCTTTAGTTAATGTTGCCAGCGGCGAGCTGCGTTTTGCTGATAAAAAACGCAGTATAGGCGGAGAAGATGTCTATATTTTGCCGCAGCGTATTTTGCAGTGCAGCACTAACACCTCAACGAGGGAAACAGTGAAGCTAGTAACGGAAATGGCAGGACAGATCGCTGAAAACTACGGGTACAGCAGCACAGAAGCCGTTGCTAAGGTCAAAAGCTATCTGGCGGAAACAGCTGAAACTGACAGTAAACTGGAAACAGCAGCGTTGGTAAAAGAGGTGTTTTCTGATTCAGAGGTTCTGCAGCAGGAGCTGCAAAAAGGCCTGGAAGAAGCGAAGCTTCCTGAGCAGGTACCGGTTGATAAAAATTATGCTCTGCGCATGAGTAAGTCAATGAAGATCAAAACCGATACTGGGATCGAGATCATCGTGCCGGCTGAATGCCTGGAAAATAACGATTATATCGAATTTGTCAGCAACCCTGATGGAAAGATTTCTATTTCTATAAAAAATATAGGTAAAATCTTGAACAGATAAAAAAACCAGTCCATATGGACTGGTTTTTCTTATAACAGTTATGCTTTGGTTTCTGTTTTTTCAGTTTCAGCAGGAGTATCCACAACTTCAGCAGTTTCTGCTTTGGTTTCGTCGACTGTCTCTGTCAGAGGCGCAGCTTCTTCTTCAACGGGTTCCGGTTCATGGACCGGCATTTTACCGCCGCATTCGCCGCAGAATTTTGAGTTGAGCGTCACCTGAGCGCCACAGGACGGGCAGGATGTTTTCGGTTCTTCTCCGGCAAAGGCAGTTGCTTTGATTTTGGCAATAGCGACTTTGTGTTCATCGATTTTGGTCAAAGCTTCACTGATAGCAGTACAGTGTTCCTTGAGTTCTTCCGGTATTTCTTCGCCTGCTTCAAATTTAGCCCACAGGATCTCACCGATTTTTTTGTGGGTATCGCTGATTTTACTGCGTTCTTTATTGACTTGAGAGTTCAGGCGCTGGATTTCGAGGGCAGCTTCTGCTTTCTCACCAAGAGTTTTAGTGAGTTCTTCAGTTTTTTCAGCGGCGGATTTAACTATTTCGCCAAGTTTGTTTAAAAGTGCCATGATATTTGCCTCCTGATACATAAATTTTTGTTGTTCATATTTATTATAGCATAGAAAGCGTGCAGATAATATATTTACGATAATATTGAAGCCCGGTTTTTAAATAAAAAAATTCTTAGGATACTTTCTTAAATACCTGTAATCGTGATACAATGCAAAGAGAGTCAGCAAGAAAAGAGATGAGCAGAATGAAAATAAAAATCGATGTTTTTGGTTTGAAAAAATGGTACAAGCAGCTGCTTGACGAAAATTTTTATAAATTTTTGATCTCACTGGGTCTTTTGGCCAGCGCGCCCGTGATCGCCAGTGTATTATTTGATTATATAGTTATTTACGGCAATGGCCGCTTCAAGGCAGGTCTGCTGTTGGGCATCGTTCTGCTGCTGCTGTTCTTGTTATTGAGTTTTATCAGTATTGCGATCTGGGCGGCAATCAACAGTAATACTACGGGTCAGCGGCGTATGATGCTTATTATCAGCGCCTATCTGATGATTTGGCTGGCCTTCGGCAATTTATATTATTTTTTCAGCGACACCGAAAATTTTGTGGCTACTAATACGACCAGTGTCGAAGGATTGGTGAAGGAGTGGGACGGCGATATGCATGTTACTGAACTGCAGGAAAGTACAGTTTTGCGTAATGTTCCGCATTTTTGGGAGTTGGTGCCGCATAAGGACAGTGGCGGCAACGAACAATTGCTGCCGCGTACTGTTAATCGTCTGAATGGATATCTTGATTGCCTGTATTTCAGCGGCGTCAGTATCTTGACTATCGGTTACGGTGATATTGTGCCGGAGTCGCGGTTTTTAAAAATGCTGGTTTTGCTGGAGGGTTTTTTAGGGCAGTTTATTAATGTTGTAGCGATTGGCTTGTGGCTGTCAGGCGTTAAGGGCAGCGACGATCTGAAAAAACAATAATTACAGCTGGTGAAAGAAGGCAAAAAAAGTGCATAAATTTTTGTGTTGTTTACTGTCCGGGTTGCTGGCTGTTGCCGCGGTCTGCCTGCCGATCGGAAGTTCGGTGGCCGCAGAGCAGCAGATATCGAGAACCGGCATTACTATTCCAGAGGATACTGTGCTGCAGTTAGAGCTGATGAATTTTCTGGAAAGTAAGAGAAATAAAGTCGGCGATACTGTTTCTGTAAAATTATTGGAAGCTGTCAGTGTTGCTGATGAGGTCATCATTCCTAAAGGAACTGTTTTGGAAGGGTACCTGAAAAAAGTGCAGAAAGGCAAGCTGCTGTCACAAAAGGGCGTGATCAGGATGCGGCTTAAAGATTATTATCTGCCCAATGGTTATCTGCTTAGATTGAATAATGAGGAAATAAAATTTTCAGGAGATATGAATTATACTTCGCTGGCGGCAGGTGTGGCTGTTCCTTTTGCAGGCCTGGCTTTTAAAGGCAAAAATGTCAGCTGTAAACCGGGGATGCAGTTTAAGTACAAACTGGCGCATGATGTGGCGGTAGAGCGTTATTGATATCAGAGTCGATAAAAAAGTAAAACCTTCAGTACAGAGCGTTAAGTTTCTGTGCTGAAGGTTTTATTATTATGTTTTATTTGGAAGTTTTATTTTTTCAGGCTGATGCTGACTTCCATTGCTGCCTTTAGTTCTTCCAGTTTGTTTTCCAGCATGATGGTGACAGTACCGTTATTAATGGCTGTGATAGTACCGGGGAAAGTTTTTTTGAGTACAGCGGCCTCGGCAATTACTTCCTGACCTGTTTTTAAAGCTGCGGCCTGCTGCGGCTGCATTTTCAGATTTACCTGGCATTGTTCGGTTGCGCGGATAGTCAGGATATGTTGTCCCTGAGCAGCTGTATCTCCGCTGCTTAGCAGTTTTTCCGTCACTATGCCGGTACAGGGGCTCTGGGCTTCGTTGGCCTGCTGTTTTTGAAGCAGCTGTTGATAATGCTGTTGTGCCTGGAGTGCTGCTTGCTTTTGCTGTTCGATAGCTTCGGGTGAAGCTTTGGCAGTCAAACGTGTCTGATGCGCTTTGGCGGCTTCCAGGTTGGCTTCTGCTGCCGCCAGTGCTGCCTGTGCCTGTTCCACTTTGATCCTGGCGATAGCGTTTTGAGCGTAAAGAGAGGCCATTTTTTGATAGTTCTGCTCCGCCGCCTGATAAGAGCTCTCGGCACTCTGCAGTGAATAATCAGCAGCGGCTATGGCCTGTTCACCGCTTCCGCTTTCCAGGTTAGTAAGCTCAGCATCGGCGCGGGCCGCTTCGGTAGCAGCGTCTTCAACAGCGGCGTCAAGCTCCGGCTGTTCAATTGCAAATAAAGGCTGCCCTTTACCGATACGTTCGCCAGATTCAAGGATCAGTCCTAAGATTTTTCCGGCAGCAGGCGCTGTTATTTTATAAGCTGGGATATCGACACTGCCGCTGCCGATAACAGTGGGCAGGGTAGCAGCCGGTTTACCGCAGCCGGTCACAAGCAGCAGGCTGCAGAATAAAAGCAGTAATTTTTTCATGTAAAAACTTCCTTCGTTATCTGATATCATCTTTTACTATATCATAAGCTGAAACTTAGTAAAAGTGAAGGATCGGTGAATTCAATGCAGATATTGTTTCAGGAACGGTAATGTTTTTGCGGCAACAGCACCGGTCAGCAATCCGAAAGGCAATGATAAAAGGAGCAGTAACGGCAGCAGGGAGAATAAAGCGGAACTTTGCATTATCAGGGAAGCAGTCAGGATCTGACCTGTATTATGTGCGGCAGCCCCCAGGATGCCGATACCATAGGGTGAAAAAAGCTGATGGCGCCGTCCTGCTTCCATCAGCAGCAGGCTTAAAAGCGTTCCTCCAAGGCCGATAAGAAAACCAGGTGTAAAAAGGCCTGTGCTCAAAAGTCCGACCAGAAGAACGCGGGCAGTCAAAAAAAGCCCGGTCAGGCGCAGACCGAACAAATATAAACATAAAATAGTAATAGTATTGGCCAGTCCCGGACGAATTGCGCCCAATTGGACAGGCAGGGGCAGCAGGTTTTCGCCCAGACGCAGCAAAACTGCCAGCGCTGCCAGCAGTGCCAGGACAAGCATGGTTTTAGTTGTCGTATCAGTGGAGGAGCGCATCAGGAGAGTCTCCTTCTTTGGAAGTTATTATTTCAATAATAACGCCTTCGGGAATGCAGACGATAGAACCGCTGCCGGTAATTGGGCCCTGCTTTTCGCAGAGCTTATCAGGGCAGGGAGCCTCGCTGACGCGAAGGCTGCTGTTTGCTTTGGTGATCGTCAGGCTGCCATGTTCAGTTGGCAAAAGATACTGATCGGGAAAATCACGCAGTGTTTGCTGCAGGATAAGCTCGTGGTGCCGGGTGATGCGTACAACGGCATTGCTGTCCGCAGCAGTGCTGTCTGAATACCAGAACCCGCACAGTGCTGCTGTGATGATGACTAAACAAAGCAGATAATCATTACGGCGCATAATCATATTCCTTTGGCAGGCTGCCAGGTTTGCTGCAGATTTTCGGAGACGAAAATACTGCCGTCATTTTCGACAATGACTACGGCCAAATCTTTGGCAGCAGTAAGCCTGTTTTTGATTTCCGTTGTTGGCAGTAAAAAGAACAGTGTAGAATGATAATCAGCGTCCAGCGCCGATGGCGCGATCACTGTTACAGATTGATGCAGACGGGACGGCTGCCCTGTTTGCGGATCTAAAATATGATGGTAGCGAATGCCGTTCAGTTCGTAGTACCGCTGATAATCTCCGGAAGTTGCGGCGGACTGGCCGTCATGGAGCATCACCGTACCTAAAAAGGCTTCAGGATCACGGGGGTGCTGGATGGCAACGCGCCAGGGCATGTTGCCGGGTTTATTACCAATTGCTTTAATATTACCGCCGGCGTTGATCAGGGCGCAGGTAATACCAGAATGTTTTTTCAGCGTTGCCGCCGCCGCGTCAACGGCATAACCTTTAGCGACAGAACCCAGGTCAAGTTTGACGTCAGGATCATTGTAGCTTAGTGTTTGTGCGGCAGCGTCAAAATGATATTTGTCTTTACCTGTATGGCGTAAGGATTCCTGTAGTTTTTCCGGAGCGGGCAGTCTGTTCTGGCTGCGGGCCAGCTGCCAGAGGTCAACGACAGGAGCGATGGCAATATCGAGCTGCGCATCCGGTTGATGGTCCAGATAGTCCAGCAGTCCGGCAAGCTGTGGAGCCAGCGTAACCGGGGCCGCTGCAGCTTTGCTGTTGGCTTCGTATAAGGAACCGGGGCCGCCGTCGTTAAAACGGTCCGTGACCTGGGCTGTTTTTTGGAAGGTCTGCATCGCGTCATCTATAGCCAAGCGGGCTTCTCCGGGTTTATCGCTGTAGGCGTCTATTTTGACGAAGGTATCCATAGAAAAGCGGGTGTCGGTGACTTTGAGCTGTTCTTCTTCGCCGCAGCCGCTGATGCTGAATGTTAAAAGCAGTATCAGAAAGAGCAGATATTTTTTGCAGTAACTTTTCATTGTTTCTGGCCGCAGCTTTCTCCGAGCGGGCAGGATGTGCAGTTGCTTTTTTTATTCGTAGCAACGGTGCCGTGCTCGTGTTCGGTAGTAATGGGATCTAATTTATGCAGGCAATGACGCGGACATTTCTGAACACAAAGGCCGCATTCTATACATTTACTGTGGTCGATAACCGGCAGACTGCCGTTGGCATCTTCGCGCATGGTAATGGCCTGCACGGGGCAGACTTTTGCGCACATGCCGCAGCTGATGCAGGAAACGCTGCAGTCTACCATAGCGGCTTTCCCTTTGTCGCGGTTATTGCATTTTAGATGGATCTTAGTGCTGGCGCTGGTAATATACAATACCATCTGCGGGCATTGCCGCGCGCAGATACCGCAGCCGCTGCATTTACCATAGTCGATAACAGGCAGACCGTTTTCGCTCATGGAAATGGCATGAAAGGGACACATTTTTACGCAGGAACCAAAACCAAGACAGCCAAAGTTACACTTGCCCGGTCCGCCGTAGTATTTGGCTACCAGGTGGCAGTCTTTGATGCCGGTATAATTGTACAGCTTGGGCGCATTTTCTTTGCAGCCGTTGCAGGCGACGCGGGCGACCTTACGCAGGTCGGGCGATAAAGGTATATCGCCGGTAAAGCCCATGATGCGCGCTATTTTCTTTTTAGAATCAGGCGAGCAGGCCAAACAGGGTGAAACACCGTCGCGTCCGGCAACGATGGCTTCAGCCAGTCCGCCGCAGCCGGGATAACCGCAGGAGCCGCAGTTGGCGCCTGGCAGCAGATTGGTGATCTCTTCGATACGGGGATCGGTATGTACGGCCAGCTTGCGGCCTGCCACAGCGAGAATAGCGCCGAACATGCCGCCCAGGCCTGCTACTAAAGCAACAGATTTCCACATGGTGTTCTCCTTTTAGTGTATGCCGGCAAAGCCCATGATAGCGATCGACATACAGCTGGCCGTGATCAGGGCAAGGGGCAGGTTTTTCATACATTCCGGAGCGTCGCTGTCTTCCAGCCGTTCGCGGATGCAGGAAAACAGTACCAAAGCCAGAGTATAACCGACAGCGGTGCTGACAGCGTTAAGCAGACTTTGCCAGAGTGTATAGTTTTTTTGGATATTGATAAGGGCAACGCCTAAAATAGCACAGTTAGTAGTTATGAGCGGCAGAAATACGCCCATGCTTTTATGCAGTGCCGGCAGCATTTTCTTGATGAACATTTCTACCAGCTGCACTAAAGACGCGATCGCCAGAATAAAGACGATGGTCTTTAAATAGGTCAGGTCATAGGGAGCCAGGAACAGATAATAAACCAGCCAGGAGATCAGTGAAGCCAGTACCATAACGAAGGCAACGGCAGCGCTCATCCCCAGCGCGTTACGCAGGCTTTTGGAAACACCCAGAAAGGAACAGATGCCCAGGAATTGTGATAAAACGATATTGGAAATAAAAACTGCAGAAAAGATAATGGCGAAATTACTGTCCATGGTTTACCTCCCGCCTGGCTTTGATATAGTTGAGTGCCCCAAACAGCAGCCCCATGGTCAGAAAGGCGCCGGCAGGCAGGATCAGCAGCAGTACGGGCTGCGTTCCAGGCAGTGCTACGGCATGTCCGAGCAGGGTACCGGCTCCGAAAAATTCACGGCAGGCACCGATAGCGCTGAGAGCAAGCGTAAAGCCGATACCCATACCGACAGCGTCCTGAAAGGAAAGCCACAGGCCGTTTTTAGAAGCGAAAGCTTCGGCCCGTCCTAGAATGATACAGTTAACGACGATCAGCGGAATAAAAATACCTAAAGATTCATAGATCGCCGGCACATAAGCATTCATCAGCATTTCGGTCACGGTAACCAGAGAGGCGATGACGACGATATAGGCTGGTATCCTGATGTTGGCGGGGATAAATTTTTTCAGTGCGGAAATAATCAGGTTAGAACCGATCAGAACCGCAGTAAAAGCCGCGCCCATGCCAAGAGCATTAGTTAAAGAAGAAGTGGTCGCCAGGGCCGGGCAGACGCCTAAAAGCTGAACAAAAAGCGGATTTTCCCTGATAATACCTTTTGTAAATTCTGGCAGCATGGTTACACTCCTTTCCCTGCGGCGGCTTTGCTCACGCCGAAATGTTCCTGATAATGTTTGCGGGCAGAATTGATGCCTTTGACAACTGCTTTGGAGGTGATGGTTGAAGCAGTAATAGCCTGGATCTCCTGCGGTTGGGAAGCATTTTTGCTGACAGTCAGATCATGGCTGAGCTCCTTACCCAAAAATTGGTCTATAAAAGCCGGTTCTGTACATTTTGCTCCCAGACCGGGAGTTTCATTTTGCTGCAGGATTTTTACACCGCTGATGCGGGCGCTGGGATATTCGATACCCAGCATGATAACTACTTTACCGCTGTAGCCGTCCGGATTGACTGTGTAGATATAGCCGTTGGTCTGGCCGTCTGTTTCAGAACGTTTGACAGCGACGATATGCTTTCCTGCTGCCGGTTCATCAGTGAGCTGACCGGCGTCTGGCAGTACTTGCTTATAACCTTCGCGGACAGCGTCTGCTTTGCGGGCTTCGATCAAAGGTGCTGTCTGGTCGTGGGCAGTACCGACGCAGGCTGCGGCAATACCGCAGATAACGAGCAGGATAGCCGCCAGCCGCAGAATATCTTTACTCATGGCGGGCACCTCCTCCGAAGGGGACGTTAGTTACATAACGGTCAATCAAAGGAGTGACCATATTCATGATCAGGATCGAATAGCAGACGCCTTCTACATAACCGCCGCGCAGGCGGATCAATGCTGTAAGGATGCCAAGACCGAGTGCGTAGATCAGCCGGCCTTTTTTGGTGATCGGGCTGGTGACCCAGTCAGTAGCCATAAAAAAGGCGCCGATGATCAGCCCGCCGGAAAGCAGATGATAAATGGCAAACCAGGTCGGATATTCGCGCAGCCAGCCGTAAATAGCAGTAATAACGACAACCGTGCCGATATAGCCAGCAGGGATACGCCAGTCGATGTGTCCTCGCCAGAGCAGATAAATTCCGCCTAAAAGCAGCGCCGGGACACATGTTTCGCCTAAGGAACCGCCGACATTACCCCAAAACAGTGCGCTCAGTGAGGGCAGGTCGACATTAAGCCCGCGCTGCCAGGCGCTTTCGGCCAGGCGCAGAGCTGCCAGCGGTGTAGCGCTGCTGACAGCGTCGGTATAAGGTGTGGCTTTAGTAACTGCTTCTGCGGCGGCAGTGTTCCAGGGCATGGTCCAGGTCGTCATCTGTGCCGGGAAGGAAGCGAGCAGGATGGCGCGGCCTAAGTGGGCAGGGTTAAAGATATTGCTGCCCAAGCCGCCAAAGACCTGCTTACCGATAACGACAGCACAGAAGCTGCCGAAGGCAGCCAGACCCAGTGATAATTCGGGCGGCAGGCAAAATGCCAGCAGCAGGCCGGTTAAAAGGGCACTGCCGTCACCGACGGTAATCGGCCTCTGCATGAGCTTTTGACATAACGCTTCACAGATGACAGCCGAGAGGCAGCAGGTAAGGATAACGCTGAGCGCCGGCCAGCCGAAAAAGTAAACAGCGGCGGCCAGAGCTGGCAGAAGTGATAGTAAAACATCGCGCATAGCGGCGCTGATAGTACTGCCGCAATGGATATATGGCGATGACGATATAATGACTAAAGGCGCAGGAGCTTTGACCGGTTCCATAAGAGTCTTCCTTTCTATACGTGCACAAGATACTTATTTTTTATAGTAAGGGTTATGACCGCCGAAGCCGTCAGTAAGGATAAACTGTTTGCCCATGCGGATATACTGGACAAGGGGGATATGGGCTGGACAGTTATAGGCGCAGGAGCCGCATTCGATACAGGTACCAACGTGGCCGGCCAAAGCTGCCGGCCAATCACGACGTTTGACTGCTTTGAAAAGCTGGGTCGGTTCTAAAAACATCGGACAGGTATCGACACATTTTCCGCAGCGAACACAGGGATTTTCAGGCGGCAGCTTGGCCAGTTCAGACTGGTGATCAAAAAGCAGCAGCCCGCCAGTGCCCTTGAGAACAGGAAAATCAAGCGAATGCAGGGAAAAGCCCATCATCGGACCGCCGGAAATGATGCGGGTCGGATCGTTTTTCAGGCCCTGGGCACCCTGCTCGACAAGGTGGCTGTAAAGTGTCCCGATGCGGACACGATAATTACCCGGTTTGTGAACGGCGTTGCCGCTGACAGTGACGATACGCTCATAACAGGGCAGGTCGTCTTTAACTGCCAGAGCCGCCTGCATTGCAGTGGCTACATTATCGACGATTACGCCAACAGCCGAGGGAAGGGCTCTCTCAGGGACAACGCGGCCGGTAACGGCATAGATCAGATGGCGTTCGCTGCCCTGAGGATATTTTTCGGGACAGGCAACGACGCTGATATTAGGATCGTCAGCAGTAAGCTGATTAAAAAGCTCGATAGCCCGTGGTTTATTATCTTCGATGGCAATGATGCCTTTGTTGGCTAAAGATGCTTTCAGGAAATATTTCAGGCCGCGAATTACTTCATCGGCATGTTCGATAAGAATACGGTAGTCGGCGGTAATAAAGGGTTCACATTCGATACCGTTTAGAATAACTGTGTCAATGATGCGGCCGCTGCTCTGCGGCGCATATTTGACATGTGTCGGGAAGGTTGCGCCGCCCATACCGACGATCCCTTTTTCTGCCAGAAGCTGTCTGATCTCATCAGGCGGAAGTACCAGGCCGCTTTCACGCGGTGTGATCGTGGGGTCGAGCGTGTCCTGGCCGTCATTTTTGATGACCATACAGGCCGCGACGGTGCCGTTGGGAAGAAAGCGTCTTTCGCTGCCAACGACCATGCCGCTGACACTGGCATGGATATTGCTGCTGACTGCTCCCTGGGCTTCGGCGATCTTTTGTCCAAGATATACCTTTTCGCCAGGCTGTACCAATGGTTTGGCAGGAGCTCCGATATGCATAGAGAGCGGCAGCACGACTTTCTCGGGTGCGGGGATAGCCTCGATCGGCAGTTCCGCAGTTAAATTTTTAGCAGCATCGATATGAGTGCCGCCTATAAAGGTATGTAGACGGGAAAACATGTTGTCACCTCGTTAAAAACAAATAGTGTATACTAATAAAGATTTAACATATATTATAAGGCGTAACTGCAGAAATAGCAATTGTTTCAGCAATATTTTCAAGTAATATTGCCAGGTATCAGAAAAATAGTAAAGAATGTAATAAAATGCAAGTCAACTATATTTGTTGTAAATACAATGCAGAGAAAAACGATTGTCTACAAAAAATGTGAAGTACCTGAAAAAAGTGCATTTTTCCTGATAATACACTGAATATTTGCTATAAATTTAACAAAAAAAGCAGATTTATTTTACACTTTAGCCATATTTTCTCAAAAAATTCACGAAAAACTACTGCGGAATACTGTAAAATAAGTTATAATAGGTATCGTAAAGTGTATTATAAGTTGCTTATTACGAGCTTAAAATCGCTTTACTGTAATCCTGGCAGTCATCAAGTTGAGTATTTTTGATACTGCCGGTACAATTTAGGATACCGGGAGGTATACATGTTTTTTGACTCTTATGACACTCCTGTCTTCCGTCCGCCCAGTGAAGCCCGCAGTTTTATCCTGCGTGTGACCCGCGGCTGCGCCCATAACAAATGTACTTACTGTAATATGTACAGAGGCGTGCCGTTTCAGGTACTGACTGAGGACGAGGTCGCCAGACAGATCGAGGCTGCTGCCGTTCACGGCAGAAATTCGGTTCGTAGAGTGTTTTTAGCCGACGGTGACGCTTTGGTACTGTCGACGCCGCGTCTTTTAAAAATTTTAGACGCGTTATATAAAACTTTTCCGAAGCTCCAGAGGGTAGCGGCTTATTCCGCTCCAAAGGATATCCTGCGTAAATCGCATGAAGAGCTGGTCGAGCTGCGCGAAGCAGGTTTGAAGCTGCTTTATTACGGCATGGAGACAGGTGATGATATTACCTTGCAGGCCGTGAAGAAAGGCGTCAGCGGCGAAGAGGCTGTTGAAGCAGGCCGGAAGGTTATTGCGGCAGGCATGAAGCTGTCGATGATGATTATTCTGGGCCTGGCGGGCAAACCAGGCAGCAAGCGCCATGCGGCGGAAACTGCCAAAGCGATCAATGCTATCAAGCCGACGATGCTGAGCGCGTTGTGTTTGATGCTGTACCGCGGCAGCGAGCTGCTGGATCAGTTTGAACGCGGAGAATTTGAACCGCTGCCACCACAGGGTTTAATGGAAGAATTGTATAGTATTTTAGCTGCTGTCGAACTGCCGGAAGATCATCCGTGCATTTTCCGCAGTAACCATGTTTCTAATTATGTTCAGCTGGCAGGGACCCTGCCGAAAGACAAGGAGAGGCTGCTGGGCGAGATTGCCTGGAGCGCTTCCGAATTAGGTAAGATCAAGGACTGGGACGTTTATAACAATACGAGATATTGAGTGTGCAAGGAAGGGGATCGATGGTAATGAGGAAAATGACCGCATTGCTGACCTTTGTGCTGATAATCTGTCTGCTGCCTGCCGCAGCTTTTGCCAAAACCTTTAAAGAGGGTGACAAGGACTGGAAAATCATGGTCACTCAGCAGAAGCTGAAAACTTTGGGATATGCTACTGACCGTACCGACGGTAAGTTCAGTAAAGCAACTGCCGACAGTTTGAAAAACTTTCAGAAAAAGCATAAACTGAAAGCGAATGGACGCCTGGACGATAAAACCTATAAAAAGGTCACATGGGAAGCCTTTAAAAAGGAAGGGATTACCAATGTCAAGGGCAGGGATGTCGTGAAAACGGCTTCTAAATATAAAGGTACTCCTTATAAATTTGGAGGGACAACGCCTAAAGGCTTTGACTGCTCGGCCTATGTGCAGTATGTTTTTGGCAAGCACAGGGCGCAGCTGCCGCGTACTGCGGATGTGCAGGTCTTAGAGGGTGTTTTTGTCCTTAAAAACCAGCTGAAGGAAGGCGATCTGGTCTTTTTCTCGACTTATGAGCCGGGCGCATCCCATGTTGGAATTTATGCCGGAAAAGGCATGTTCTGGAATGCATCGACGTCTCGCGGCGTAGTACTCGATTCACTGGACAATACTTATTGGAAATCCCATTATTATGGGGCGCGCCGTATTCTTGTCGATAACGGTGAAGTGTAATATTCAACAGGTGCTTTTATGATATTTGATGAAATCGAGGAGGGGTCTGAATAATGATCCGTGAAAAACGTAACAAGGAAAAACTGGCTTCCTATTATCGTAAGTTTATGGAAGACGGTGTCATCGATCCGAACGTCCATCCCTGGGTGGCTGAGTCCTGGCAGCGCTGCCGGGCGATGAAACTGCCCCATGAAACGATGCCTAAGCTCAATAAACTGAGCCGTGAGGAGATCGTTGAACATCAGAAGACCCATGAGTTTATCGTAAAGTATGTCGACGGTTTGTATGAACAAAGCAAACAGCATTTCAATATTCATAATCTGAGCATGCTGCTGATCGATGAAGACGGTTATGTGATCAAAAATTATGCACTGCCCTTTTTTCAGAGAGTGATCGAAGATATACAGGGGATGCGCGTACTGGAAGAGGACGTAGGTACCTCGAGCATCAGTATTGCGCGTGAGCATAATGTACCGTTTTTAATGTTTGGTCCGGAAATGTGGATCAAAGACAGTCATTCCGGCGATGCCTGCAGTGCGCCGATCTGTGTCAACGGCAAGATCCGCTACATTATTTCCTTCTTTTCGCTGGATCAGAACGATCTGCCTTATGACCTGCTGCTGTCGCTGCTTTTGACAATGAAATATTCTATCGAGCAGCATCTTTCCATGCTGGAATACTGGAGCATTTATCAGCTGATGATGAATGAACTGCCGGTGGCCGTGTACTGGATCGGTCAGGACGAGCAGCTGAAATACTGTAATAACAATGCGCAAAAGCGTCTGGATGGCAAAAAGAACCTGGAAGACGTATTTTTGAATTATGAGCATATTCCCATCAAAAAAGCCCTGCAGGGTGTACCAACGCATCGTCGTGAGATCACCTGGATCACGCAGGACCGTACCTATGAAGATATTACTACAGTCATGCCGATCAAAGTTGGCAGTGAGGTCGAAAGCGCTTTGGTGATGTCGATGTCGATCGAAGATCTGAAAACTACGATTGCCCATGCTACCGGCTACAGCTCCCGCTACAGTCTGTACAGCATGGTGGGCGAGACCAGTGAATTTTTGGCTTTGCAGCATAAAGCTTCGCGTATTGCCCGCAGCGATAATAATATCCTGCTTCAGGGCGAGCCGGGGACAGGCAAGCAGCGTTTGGCCCATGGTATCCACCAGGCCAGTCCGCGTGCGGCTGCACCGTTGATCGTTGTGAAGTGTTCGAATGCGCCGATCGAGGCTTTGGAAGAAGAATTTTTCGGCAGTGTAGACGGTGACCGTCAGCCAATGGCCGGTAAACTGGAGCTGGCACTGGGTGGTACGCTCTTCCTGGACGAGGTCGAAAAGCTGCCTGTGGAAATGGGCGATAAGCTGGCTGATGCCTTGAAAAATGGTTTGGTAAACCGTGAAACCGGTATTCGCAAGAAGTTAAACGTGCGTGTGATCGCCGCCTGCGATTCTAATTTAAAACGCTTGTCTGATAAGGGACTTTTCTCAAAAGCCTTATATGAGCTGGTATTGGATACGACAATGCGTGTTCCGCCTCTGCGCGAGCGCGTGAAAGATATTGAGGTCATCGCTTCCCATATTCTGGCTGAAATGTCGGCGCAGCATAATCTGCCGCCGAAACGTTTGTCGCCGGAAGCGCTGAATCTTTTGACAAGCTGCAGCTGGCCCGGTAATATCAAACAGCTGCAGGGAGTTATTGAGCAGGCATTCTTCCATACTCCCGGAGCGATCATCGAATCCGATAATATCAAGCTGCCTGGTGACCGGACGCTTGAAAAATCCTGGAAATATGATAAAGACGCTTTTATTGCGGCCTGGAAATCTGCCGGCGGTAATATCAGTAAACTGGCAGGAATGCTTGATGTCAGTCGTGTTACCCTGTACCGTTATTTGAAAAAATATGGACTTGGACCTAAAGTCGGCAAAGAGGATTAATAAAAATTCGAAAAATAAATAAAAAACAGAGTGCATTTGCACTCTGTTTTTTTTTTTTGCAGTATTTAAAATAGTTATAAAGGCGCGCAGAGGAGACTGGACAATATCTTTTTTTAAATAACCAGGTTAAATTTAAGAAAAAAGAAAGTTTATGAAGTACAGTTTTATTGCCAAGTAAAATTTGAGCGATTATAATAAAGCCAACTTAAGTATGAAAGCAGGTGTTGACAATGTTCAAGAACAAATTAGCGGCCGTTATTATGGCTGTTTTCACAGCCATAACATTTTCTGTTGCGGCTCAAACGGCCGAAGCCAAACCGGTACGGCCAGCTCCGGGACAAGTACTGGTTCCGCCGCAGGTACGTGAAACTGCAGAACTGCAGAAGATCAGTAAACGTTTTGATATTGATGCGTCTGTTCTGCAGACGGAGTTTGACCGAGGCTGGGGTTTTAAAGAGCTGCGCCACGCTGCTCTGCTGTCACTGGCTTCCGGGAAAAATATCAATGAGATCCTGCGTCTGAAAGAGAACAACAGCTGGCCGAGGGTAGAATATTTAACGGGTATCACGCCCAACGATATTAAAGCGGCACGTGATAGAAATGATGCCCGTTATTTTGCGGCTGCACTTGATTTGAAAGAAAGGGACATCCTTCCTTACCTGCGTCAGAATTACGCGCTGAATGATGTGCTGCATGCCGCACTGCTGGCACAAGCTTCTGGCAGCACGGCAGAGAGCATTTTGGCTGCTCATCGTCCGCCGACGCATGGCTGGAGTTATGTGGCTTATGAATTGGATGTCAGTCGTGAAAAGTTAGATGCGATCATGGAAAAAATAGCCAGCGTAAAATGAATTTATTGTTAAAATAGGAAAAGTCTGCTGCTGCCGCGGCAGGCTTTTTTTATTTGTACAGGGTATTGGCAGCAGGTGTGAAAGGTTTTTCTGGTTACAATACAATGGTAATTTTTTATAAAAATGATGATTAGAACTCTATTATGTTATATAATATAAATTGGATTTGTATTTAGATTTTACAAAGGCGGGTCAGTATGAGACTAAGAAAAAAACCATGGATCGAAGAAGCAATGCAGGATTTAAAAGGTGAATATGTTTTGATGCATGATTTGGAAAATTATAAAGGACGCTGGCAGGAACTGTTTCCCGGTAAGCGTTTATGTCTGGAGATTGGCTGCGGCAAAGGCCGCTTTATTATCGGGATGGCGGAGCTGCATCCGGAAAAGGCTTTTATTGGTGTGGAAACGCAACACGATATTGCTTATTATCCCGGTAAAACTGCCAAAGAAAATAAGATGGATAATATCAAGGTCATCTGCGCTAATGCAGAGCATATGGAGGACTGGTTCGAGCCGGGCGAGATCAAAGAATTATATTTGAATTTCAGCGATCCGTGGCCGAAAGCGCGTCACGCCAAACGCCGGCTGACGCATCGTAATTTCTTGGCGAAATATCAAAGACTTTTAGGAAAAGGCGGACACCTGCGTTTTAAAACGGATAACAGAGCGCTGTTCGATTTTTCAGTTGAGGAATTTAAGGAATTTGGCCTGGAGATCATTGCGTTGAGCTATGATCTGCATAACTCAGATTATGATAATGAAGTGCAGACGGAATATGAGCGTAAATTCAGCTCTTTGGGAACACCGATAAATTTTTGTGAAGTGGTATTTTAAGAGAGGCTGTTATGAAGAAACGATTTTTGATCTGGGATAATCCCAAGGATGCGATCATCAGCCTGACTTTACTGCTGATGCTCGTGGGCTGTATCAATGTGTTCAGCGCCAGCTTTGTCGAAGCGCGGGATATGTTTGAGGATGGTTATTATTATCTGAAGCGGTACTTGATTTTTGGCGGAGCCGGACTGATGCTGATGCTGTGGCTGGGATTCCGTGCGCCTTCGTATAAAACGTGGCTCAACGATTTTTGGCTGAAAGCCATCTATTTTGGTGTCGGCAGCCTGCTGCTTTTAGTAGATCTGATCGGTACGACTAATAAGGGTGCTCAGCGCTGGTTGTATGTGGGCGGAATTTCTATTCAGCCTTCAGAGCTGGCGAAGATTGCCGTGATCCTTCTGGGGGCAGCTCTGCTTGGTGAAATGCTGCGTAAGCGTCAGTCGATCAGTCTGCTGAATAAGGATACTGTCTGGCCTTTTGTGGGGACGGTGATCTACGGCATTCTGGTTTTGAAACAGCCGGATATGGGTACGGCGGCTATTATCGTAGCGCTGATGGTGGGTCTGTATATTTTGGCAGGTCTGCGTCTGCGTGAGGTAGTAGGCCTGCTGGGGATTTTAGGCGCAGTGGCGGTGGCAGGGGCGATCATGGCCCCTTATCGGCTGCAGCGTGTTAAAGTATGGCTGGACCCGTGGAGCGATGAGGCTAATACGGGCTATCAGATGGTACAGTCGCTGATGTCGATCGGCAGCGGCGGTCTGACAGGTTTGCCGTGGGGGCAGGGCAGCGGCAAGTTCTTTTATCTGCCTGAGGCGCATACAGATTTTGCATTTGCTATCTTTTGTCAGGAATGGGGACTGCTGGGTGCGGCGATCCTGATTTCGGTGTTTCTGTTACTGGCTGCGGCATTTTTTCGTATTGCTATGAATACTAAAGATGAACGGGGCTTTATTCTTGTTTCCGGCGTCAGCCTGCTTATCGTGGGACAGGCGGTTGCCAATATGGCAATGGTGTGCGGACTGCTGCCTGTAATCGGCGTGCCTTTGTCCTTTATCAGTTATGGCGGTACTTCGATGCTGATAACTCTGGCTTCGATCGGACTGGTGCTTTCAGTTTATCGCGACGAGTGTAAACGTGAAAAGCTGGAGCGGCTGTCGCCCGATACACGCAGGACGCAGATGCGTGTCGTTTCACCCGCTGAGGGGAGGTGGCAGCGCTGATGAAGAAGTTTTCGCTGCAAAACGGTAAAAAACGTTTTGCCATTATCGGCCTGCTGATCTTTTTTGGTTTTGGAACGGTGTTTCTGCGGCTGATCTGGCTGCAGGTCATTCAAAACGAAGAGCTGGCTAGACGTGCTGCCAATCAGGTTACCGGCAAGGTAACTAAATATTCGCCGCGCGGAGCCATTTTGGACTGCAACGGCGAGGAGCTGGCAGTCAGCATTATGTCTAAATCTCTGTATGTCGACCCGGTCGAGATGCAGGATAACCCGACGAAAAAGGGCGAGAAGCCGGAACGTGACGTCAAGCGGCTGGCCGCTGATTTGCTGGCCGGAGTGCTGCAGATGAAAGCAGACGAATTATATTCTGATTTTACAACAGAAGCACGCTTCATCTGGCTCAAACGAACGATGGAGCCTAAAGAAGCGGCAGAAGTAGAACGGATCATTCGTGAGAATAAGCTGCCGGGGCTGCATTTTTTAGAAGAAAGTAAACGCTATTATACAAAAAAATCAATGGCGGCTCAGGTGCTGGGTTTTGTCGGTACGGATGATAACGGTCTCAGCGGTATCGAGCTGGCTTTGGACTCGGTAGTCAAGGGTGCGGAAACACAGCAGCAGGAGGTCGTCGATGCGCTGGGGCGCCCCATGGGTGACAGCGGTTTCAATAAAGCCAGGCCGCAGAAGATGGCTTCAGTCTATCTGACCCTGGACAGCAAGATCCAGTTTGTGCTGGAGGATGCGCTGGATAAGGCGATGAAGGATACGAAAGCCGCCAGTGCGGCGGTCATCTTGATGGACCCGAATACGGGCGCGATTCTGGGCATGGCCAATCGGCCCAGTTTTGACCCTAATACTTTTTATAAATATCCGGCTACCAGCTGGACTAATCGCGCGGTTTCGACTATTTACGAACCGGGCTCGGTTTTCAAGCCGATTGTGGGCGTGATGGGACTGACGGAAAAAATTATTACGCCGACCACGATGATCAATGATACGGGCAGTATTCAGATAGCCGACCGTACGATACGCAATTGGGACGGGGAAGGCATGGGACTGGTACCGTTTCAGGATGTTATAAAATTTTCTATCAATACGGGTATGGTACAGCTGGGGATGCAGCTGGGCGCACAGCGGATGATCGATTACAGCAAGAAGTTCGGTTTCGGCAGTGTGACCGGTATAGAGCTGCCGGGTGAAGAAGAGGGTATCCTTTATAATCCGGATCATATGTATCAGCCGGATATTGCAACCATGTCTATCGGTCAGGGCATTGCCGTAACGCCGCTGCAGATGCTGCGTGCGATCTGCGCTATTGCTAACGGCGGCGAGCTTTTGCAGCCGTATATAATCGATAAGATCGTGATGCCGGATGGACGCGTTCTGCGCCAGGGGCAGAAAAAAGTGGTGCGCCGGGTGATGAGTGAGGAAGTTGCCGCACAGATGCGCGGAATGATGGAGCAGGTTGTCGCCGCCGGTGGTGGTAAAGCAGCAGGGATCAAAGGCTACCGTATTGCCGGTAAGACCGGTACCGCCGAAAAACTTGCGGAAACAGGCGGTTATGCAGCCGGTAAATATATTGCTTCTTTCGTGGGCTTTGTACCTGCTGATAAGCCGCAGTATGCGATGCTGATCATGCTGGATACGCCGCAGGGAGCTTTTTACGGTTCGCAGGTTTCGGCGCCGGTATTCCGCGATACATTGCAGCAGATCCTTGTAGCTAAGGGCATTCAGCCCAGCAGCAGTGAAGGACTGCCGTCATTTGAGCAGAATGTACGGAATAATCTCGCTGTTAATTCGACAGTGCCGCCTCCGGCTAAGATGCCGCAGATGGAGATACTGGCAGACGGTAAGATCAAACTGCCTGATTTCAGCGGGCTGGATATGCGGCAGACGGCTGAACTGATCCAGCAGGGACGTCTGGTACTGGTGCCGCATGGCAGCGGCCGGGCGCGGAAGCAGTCGCAGCCTCCGGGAACAGTAGTTGCCGAAGGTACGAAGCTGGAAATCTGGTTTGAATAAAAACATTTAAATGTATACATTAGGTTGCTGTCAGAGCAGCAGGAAAAAATCTGTCGGCACAGAAGATATACAAGATGGTTCACAGGTATAAGTGAAGAGGAGGGCGTTTATTTATGTTATCAGATATTGAAATTGCTCAGCAGGCCAAGATGCTGCCGATCACGGAGGTTGCCGCTAAGCTCGGCATCGGTGAAGAAGACATTGAAATGTATGGCCGTTACAAGGCTAAATTATCTATGGATCTGATCCGCCGCATGGAAGATAAACCGGCAGGCAAGCTGGTTTTGGTAACGGCTATTACGCCTACGCCGGCAGGCGAAGGCAAGTCGACTACTACCGTAGGACTGGCCCAGGGCCTGGCCAAAATTGATAAAAGTGTTATCGTAGCTTTGCGCGAGCCTTCTCTGGGACCCTGCATGGGCGTTAAGGGCGGCGCAGCCGGCGGCGGTTATTCTCAGGTTGTGCCGATGGAAGATATCAACCTGCATTTTACAGGTGATTTCCATGCGATTACATCTGCACACATGCTGCTTTCGGCAATGGTCGATAACCATGTGCAGCAGGGCAATGCTTTGAATATCGACCCGCGCCGGATCGTTTGGAAACGTGTTGTTGATATGAATGACCGCGAGCTGCGTAATATTGTTGTCGGACTGGGCGGAAAAGCGCATGGCGTACCGCGTCAGGACGGTTTTGATATTACCGTTGCTTCTGAGGTCATGGCTATTTTGTGCCTGGCCAGCAGTCTGCACGACCTAAAAGAACGTTTAAGCAAGATCATTGTTGCTTATGATTATAACGGCAAACCGGTTACCGCAGGGCAGATCAAAGCCCACGGTGCTATGGCTGCCCTTTTGAAGGATGCTGTGAAGCCTAATCTTGTGCAGACACTGGAAAATGTGCCGGCGATTATTCACGGCGGGCCGTTTGCCAATATCGCCCACGGCTGCAACAGCGTGATGGCAACTAAGACGGCTATGAAGCTGGCTGATTATACGATTACAGAAGCAGGCTTCGGCGCTGATCTGGGCGCTGAAAAATTCTTTGACATCAAATGCCGTTATGCCGGGTTGAAGCCGGATGCTGTTGTGCTGGTTGCTACAGTGCGCGCATTGAAGATGCATGGCGGGGTGCCGAAGACGGACTTGACTGCGCCGAATGTGGACGCTGTGAAAAAAGGTATCGTCAATCTGGAAAAACACATTGAAAATATTAAAAAATTCGGTCTGCCTCTGGTAGTAGCCATCAATATTTTTGCTCAGGATACACCGGAAGAGCTGGAAGCTGTACGTGCCCATTGTGCTGCACATGGCGTCAATGTTGCATTGTCCGATGTTTTTGCCAAAGGCGGCGCCGGCGGCGTGGAGCTGGCTAAGGAGGTTGTTGCGCTGGCAGAAAGCGGCAAGGCTGATTTTGCTCCTATCTATGCTTCCGAGCTGACCTTAAAGGAAAAAATCGCAACTGTGGCGCGTGAGATTTACGGTGCCGGCGATGTAGTTTATGCTAAAGAAGCAGAAACTGCTTTGAAGGATTTTGAAAGTCTGGGTTATGGCAATCTGCCGATCTGTATGGCTAAGACCCAGTATTCGTTTTCGGATGATCCGACGTTGCTTGGTCGTCCCAGCGGTTTTACCATGACGATCAAAAACTGCAGGATCTCTGCCGGCGCAGGCTTTGTAGTCGTGCTGACAGGTGATATCATGACGATGCCCGGTCTGCCGAAGGTGCCGGCAGCAGAGAAAATCGATGTCAGTGATGACGGCGTCATCAGCGGCTTGTTTTAAGGGGAGTTGTAGCAATGGAAACTTTGTTGATGAAGGGCAAGCCCGTTGCCGATGCATATAGAGAAACTGTTTCAGCCAAGATCACAGCCGCAAAGGAAAAAGGGATCAAAGTTACTCTGGCGATCATTGTGGTGGGAGATGACCCTGCTTCGCATGTTTATAAAGATCGTCTGGTAAAACTGGTAGAAAGTCTTGGCGGTGAAGCCAAGGTGCTGGCAATGCCGGAAACAGCAACACAGGAAGAAGTTATTGCCGCTATCAAAAAACTTAATCATAACCGCTATGTTACCGGTATCCTGCCGATGATGCCGATGCCGAAGCATATCGACGGCGATGCTGTCGGTGCCGCTATCACTATGAGCAAAGACGTGGACTGTTTAAACCCTAAAAGCGTCGGAGAAGTCTTTTTAGGGCGCAGCCGCTGGGCACCGTGCACTCCGCGGGCCTGTATGGCGACGCTGTCTCATTACGGTATTGAGTTAAAGGGGAAAAACGTCGTTGTTGTCGGGCGCAGTAATGTAGTTGGCAAGCCTGTGGCGCTGCTGCTCCTGCAGGAGCATGCTACGGTCACTGTCTGCCATTCCCGGACCAGGGATATTGCGGATGTGCTGCGTGGTGCTGATGTCATCGTTGCCGCTGTGGGTGTACCGGCTTTCATTAAACCTGAAATGGTCAAAGAAGGCGTCGTGATCGTCGATGTTGGTATCAATGCTGTCGAAGGCGGTCTGGTAGGTGACGTTGACCCTGCCGTCAGCGCTAAAGCCAGCGCTTTTACGCCTGTTCCAGGCGGTATTGGCATCGTCAGCAATATGATGGTCATGGATATGTTAAGCAGAAATTTATAAGGCGAGGTAAGTAAGACCGTGAGAAGATTTGTATGGCTGCTTTTACTGATCGTTTTTGTAGCTTTTATTTTTTATAATTCTTCTATGCCGGCGGCAGAATCACACCGGGCCAGTGAACTGGTCGGCTCGATTCTGACCGGTATGGGGAAATGGTTCGGCATTGATGTACCGCAGCAGAACCTGGATTATAATATCCGCAAGCTGGCACACTTTTTGGAGTTTGCTATCCTGGGCGTGATCCTGTGCAATGTTTACGCGGCGTTCGGTGTCAGTCATCGTACAGCGACAGGGTATATTTTGTTTTTAGGTTTGGCAGCAGCCGTTAGCGATGAATATATCCAGCTGCATGCTCCGGGACGCAGTGCCTTGGTTACGGACGTGATCCTGGATTTTTCAGGGGTCTTTTTTATCTGGCTGACACGTGAGGTCTGGAGCTGGGCCAAGCGGTAGTCAAAATGCAAAAACACTGTTACGTATATACGTAACAGTGTTTTTTGTTATTTGATATAAGCTGCCAGAGTTTCATAGAGCTTCTGCGGGTCGATAGGTTTGGCAATATGGGCGTTCATACCAGCTGACAGCGCATTTTTAATATCTTCGGCAAAAGCGTTGGCAGTCATGGCAATAATAGGGATCGTTGCTGACTGTGGATGTGTACTGCTGCGGATAGCCTGGGCGGCTTCGTAGCCGTTCATGACAGGCATCTGGATATCCATCAGGATAGCATCGAAGCTGCCTTTTGCAGATCCAGTGAAAAGCTCTGTGCACTGCAGTCCGTTTTCAACGATCGTGACTGCCGCACCCGTTTTTTCCAAAATCAGTTCGGCGACCTTTTGATTGATCGGATGATCTTCTGCCAGCAGAAGCGATTTCCCTGAAAAATCAAAATCAGCACTGCCAAAAGTGTGCGTTGGTTTTTCAACAGGATGTTCAGCTGCAGTATCGAAGTGCAGCGGCAGTGTAACAGTAAAAGTCGTACCTTCACCCTGCCTGCTGGTTACGGAAATCGTACCGCCTTTATAATCGACGATATTTTTGACGATGGCAAGTCCCAGTCCGGAACCTTCGATATGCTTGCTGATGACGTCGCTGCTGCGGAAAAAAGGATCGAATAGATGCTGCAGGCTTTCGCTGTCGATACCGATACCGGTATCGCTGATCGTAAATTTATACCAGCCGAGCCGCTTATTGTCTGAAGGGAGCTCGCAGGCGCTGAAGGTAACAGTGCCACCCGGAGGTGTGAATTTACAGGCGTTGCTGACAAGGTTATCCCAGATCCGCTGCAGCTGTGCGGTATCACCGATACAATTGCAGTGAAGAAGTTCTGTGTTATGCAGGAAGTTAAGGCTGTTTTTATCCATCAACAGCTGGTAACGGCTGCAGAATCTGTCTATTTCGACGGACAAGTTGAACGAGGTACGCGCCAGTTTCAGTTTGCCTTTTTCGATGCGGCTCATATCCAGAATGTCATTGATCAGCGTCAGCAGATGTGACGAAGAGCTTTTGATAATATCGAGATATTCGCTGAGATGCTGCCGGTTATCCAGATCGTCCAGGGCCAGATCCGTCATACCGATGATCGCGTTCATGGGCGTGCGGATGTCGTGGCTCATAGCGGAGAGAAAATCTGTTTTGGCGCGGTTGGCTTCCTGAGCCAGATCCAAGGCATTTTGCAGTACGGATCTGGAATTTTTTTCGGCGCTGATGATATCAGTAACATCACATCGGACAAGACAAATCGTATGATGACCTTCGTCGCCCCAAAGGACGTTGATCTGTTTGTTCTTTTCGCTGCCGTCATTAGCAAGATACGGCAGCGTAAATTCGTAACCCTGCGGTTTCTCTGCCAGCCTGCTGAGGATGACCGGCAAAGAAAATTTTTCTGCCGCAGTTTCATCCGCTGCCAGTTTAGTATAAGGAAGGCTGAGCTTGTGCAGTGCTCTGTTAAAGTCCGCGCATTTATAGGGTGACAGATTTTGCAGTACAGATTTGCGGGTATACATTGTAAATTCTTTTGTCACCAGATTGATGATACTGAGCTGCTCAAAGGTATAGGCCAGCGTATTCAGCAGCGCTCGCTGTTCCCGTACGTAGTCTGTGATATCGGCTCGGGCCATACCGACTTTATTCAGCCGCTGATCGATCAGGAATACGATCATATTTTTAGTATAGATATGTCCTTGTTCATCCTTCAGTGAATAATGGAAGGAGTAGGAATTTTCGTGATACAGCCGCCGCTGCATATTGGCGGGATCAAACATTTCCATACAAAATTCCCGATCTTTGGGGACAGTGAAGGTCTGCAGGAAGGCGACGATATTTTTGCTGTAGCTTCCCTGTTCAGGCGGCATTAGATTCGCTTTGCTGTTTGTGAAAAAAAGCTGATAGCTATCGCTGTTGAAATCACAGGTAGCGATAAAATCATAATGGGCGTGCGCCAGATGCATCGATATCTGGTCGTTGATCTTAAATTGTGTCAGATCGAGCACGGAAAGTACGCCGATCGTGTGGCCGTTATCCGGTGATTCTATCATATTGATGACACATTTAAGGTAATGACCGCTGTTATCATGAGGCATACGGATAAAGCATTCTAGTTCCTGACTGTTGATGCCCTGAGCAAATTTTTCCAGCAGCGGGGCATTGAGGAAGGTATTAAGGAAGTGCTGTCGTTCTTCCGGGCTTTCGATAAGAGTGGCCAGCCCCTTGAAAAAGTTCTGGCGCTCGAAACCAAATTTTTGCAGGGGATCGATACCTGTTTTGTCGTAAATACGCAGGATCCTGTTGGCGGTTATATCGCAGTAACCGCTGAGAATTTCGTTAGAAAGCGGATAGTTCTGCTGACGCAGTAAAAGATCATTGTATTTTTGGCGCAGCTTGTTCTGCGCTTCTATTTCTTTGGTGATATCACTGTAAACTGCATAAATAAGCGGGATTTCGTTTGGGCTTAAAATGAGTGAAGAATTGTTTTTGATCCAGATATAACTGCCGTCTTTTTTGCGCAGCCGGTAGATACTTTCGCAGGTATCAAGGTGCTTCTTGAGATGCTGATTCAATCGGCCAATGATATAGTCAAGGTCGTCCGGATGGACGCCAGCTGTGGCATCGTTTTTGTAAAGCGCGTAAGCTTCGTCAGTGGACATACCTGTCATGGCGGCGAAACCCTCGGAAATATATTCGGGGAGCATTTGTTTTTTTGCCATATCAAAACGGATGACTGCAATGCCGCCAGGAAGATTCTGGACAAGGGTTTGATAAAACTGTTCCAGTTGCTCGGTTTTGCGCGAACTGGTTATTTTATCGGTAATGTCGTTAATAAAAAGCGTGTAAGCAGGCAGACCGTTCCATTCAAGTTCTTTGGCACGGATCTCGTAGCTTTTGCCGTTTGCGAAGGTAAGCTCCTGTGGTTTTTCGATATTTTTGATCATTGATAAAGGGCAGAAGGTACAGGGAGTCTGTTTGTCGTGCAGGGCGGTGTAGCATTTTTTACCCCAGGCATTGTTTTTACCTGTTAAAAAAAGTTCTACGTTTTCATTGTAATACAGCAGGTCATGGTTCTTTTTATCAATGACATAGATACCCTGGGCCGCTTCGTTGCTGATCTGCTGGAATAGTTTGGCTTCATCGGACATACCGGTAAAAACGGCATAAAAGATGCCGTTGATAGCTTTGCCATTCAGATGGACCCATTCCAGTACCTGATCTTTTCGGGTGATACGATAAGAAAGATCAAGAGTGTCACTGCTGATGAACATATGCTGGAAAGCATCGTAGACCCGCTGATAGTCTTCTTTAAAAACCATACTCCAGGGATTGGCCGCATAATGCTGCAGATCAGCTGCGTCACTGCAGCCGAAAAGTTTAGCAACACCATCGGAACAAAACAGACGCCGGGGATTCTGCATATCATTAAAATCATAGGCAGCGATGCCTCCGGGGATAGAATTGATGACGTGTGCCAGCTCTTCTCGGGCCTGTTTGAAGGCGGAAATATTGTGGAATACACATTGCAGAAGGGGATGACCGCCGTCTTCGCCTATTTTCCGGGCGTGAACATTGACCCAGACGATGTGTCCGTCGCGATGCTGTTTGCGGAATTCAAAGCTTGCCGATTTTCCGGCTTCCAGTACCTGGCGTATCTTCCGAATGACCATAGCGGCATCTTCCTGATAGATAAGATCAGCAGCATCCTGTTTTATGAGCTGGTCATATTCATCGCGGCTATAGCCGGAAAGAGCGGGTACGCCGTCAGAATAGTAAACCGTTTCAAAGATGTCGGAAACTTTATAGATTGCGACGCCGCCGGGAATAGCGTTAATGATATCCTGGGCATTTAGTTTTTTGTCAAAGCGTTTCATTGCAGATCCTCCCCCTGATAAACAGGACGACAATAAATAATTTTTTATATTAAAATTATAACATTTTTTAAATGAATATAAAAATAAAAAGTTAAATATATTAATCAAGAAAAATATAAAACCTGGATTATTGTTATTTTTGATAACAGAAATCCAGGTTTTATATGTTGTGTGTGAAAATTAAAATAAAGCCAGCCGGGATTTTAAACTATTTTGATGCCCAGCAGTCTGGCAATGTCAGCGGATTGCAGTAAATTGATCTGCATGCCCCGCAGTTCTTTAAAAGTTTCTGAAACAGTAATGCCATCGATTTTGCAGTCTGAAAAATCAAGGTCTTTAAGAGGTGTTTTAAAGAAGTCGGTACCGCTGAAAACTGAAGCTGCTAAAGTAAGTTTCTTCAGGCGTACTTCAGCCCAGAAGGACTCTTTGAAAGAGCAGTTGCTGACGGCAGAGTTTTCCCATTGTGATTTGGAGAAATTGGCGTATGCAAAGGAACTGTCACACAAGGTCAATTCCTTGCAGCAACTTTGTGAGAAATCGGCACCGTTGCCGCGGCTGTCGGTGATAGTTACTTGTTTCCAAAAGCTTTCGCTGAAATTACAGTTGGAAAAATCACAGTTTTTTACAGCGACTGACAAAAAGCGTGATTGTGAGAAATCACAGCGTGTAAAGCGGCATTTGCTGAACTGGACATTGTGAAAAATGATTTTGCTGAGGTCTTCATTATTCAGAGTTTCATCATGGAAAGACATATCGGAGATACGTCCGTCGTCTTCGCTGCGGGATGCAGCAAGTTGTTGGGTTAACATGTTTTTACCTCGTAATGTTGATGTGTATATTACTACTATAACACATAAGGGGGCGGAATGCGCAAAAATCCCCGGCATTATTAATAATGCCGGGGATTACAGCAGCTTATTTGATCAGATCCATACCAACCTGCAATGCCTGTTTATTTTTCTCTTCAGTGCCTTTCGGTACGCGG